>Ga0315902_10000762_pt1 | contig 54333 bp, 47 predicted proteins | sample LakEriMetagenome_9_FD_203523 | JGI IMG/M metagenome (GOLD analysis project Ga0315902, IMG submission 203523) | Freshwater fungal communities from buoy surface, Lake Erie, Ohio, United States - Buoy 12 MA117 | ecosystem: Environmental > Aquatic > Freshwater > Lake > Lake biofilm | place: USA... | reverse complement strand
TGAGACTTACCGTTGATGTAATTTTTGACAACGCGCTTTTCGGCCACTTTTGATACTCCTTTAATAGAGTGAAAGTTTGATTTGTTCATTTAAACACTATCGAGAATCACCAGGCTTTGGAAACCCCCTTCTCCAAGTCCCAATTAAGGCCCCGAAGGGCCTTGTGAGGCGATATAAACAACGGATTTCGTGGGGAAAGGTTAAATCCACAACGGTTTCCTTTGACAAATCCTGATTTTGCTGACAACCTAAGGATTATGCCCCGTAATCAAGCCGCTCTTATCGATGATGTTTCAAAATCGATCATTGAACAACTGCAATCTGATGGGCGAAAACCCTATGCCTCAATTGGCAAGTCAATTGGTTTGAGTGAAGCAGCAGTTCGACAAAGAGTGCAAAAACTACTTGATTCAAACGTAATGCAAGTTGTTGCCGTAACTGATCCTTTACAAGTTGGCTTTCAAAGAGCAGCCATGATTGGTGTGAATGTTGAAGGCGATATCGAAAAAGTAGCTGATGCTCTAGCAAAACTTCAAGAAGTAAATTACGTAGTCGTTTGTGCTGGTGGATTTGATATTTTGATTGAAGTTGTGTGCGAAGACGATGAAAAATTACTTTCAATCCTAAATAAAAGAATTAGATCTATTCCTGGAGTAGATAGCACCGAAGCCTTTGTGTACCTAAAGATCAGAAAACAAACCTACTCCTGGGGGACAAAATGACAGCAACAGATTTACTATCTGGTTCACCTAACGCGTTGCAGGATGCAGCAAAAAATCATCTTTGGATGTATTTCACCCGCCACGGAAACTTTGCCACCCAAGATGTACCAATGATTGTTCGCGGTGAAGGCTGTTATGTCTACACCGATAAAGGTAAGAGAATTATTGACGGTCTTGCTGGACTTTTTACTGTTCAAATTGGTCACGGTCGAAAAGAATTAGGTGAAGCAGCTAAAGAGCAATCAGATAAATTAGCTTTCTTTCCACTTTGGTCTTATGCCCATCCAATGGCAGCAGCATTAGCTGAGCGTTTAGCAAAACTTGCACCAGGAGATCTAAATAAAGTCTTTTTCACCTCCGGTGGTGGCGAAGCTGTTGAAACTGCTTGGAAATTAATTAAGAACTACTACAAACTAATTGGCAAACCAACAAAACATAAAATAATTAGCCGTGCACTTTCCTATCACGGCACGTCTCAAGGTGCTTTGAGTATTACTGGAATTCCATTTGCAAAAATTCCTTTTGAGCCTTTAGTTCCAGGAGGCCATAAAGTTCCTAATACAAACTTTTATCGTGCTCCTCAACACGTAAACCATGATGAAAAAGAATTTGGTATTTGGGCAGCAGATCAAATTGAGCAAGCAATACTTCTTGAAGGAGCAGATTCAGTTGCAGCTGTTTTCTTAGAACCAGTTCAAAACTCAGGTGGTTGTTTTCCACCTCCTCCAGGTTATTTAGATCGTGTCAGAGAGATTTGTACAAGACATGATGTTTTGTTTGTGGCAGATGAGACTATTACTGCTTTTGGAAGAATTGGTGAAACTTTTGCAATCAATCGTTATGGTGTACAACCTGACATTATTATTTGTGCAAAAGGATTAACTTCAGGTTATGCACCAATGGGTGCCATGATTGCAAGTGATCGTTTGTTTGAACCATTCTCAACCGGTACTTCAATGTTTGCACACGGTTCAACCTTCGGTGGTCATCCAGTAGCAGCAGCAGTTGCTATGAAAAATCTTGACATCATGCAAGATGAAAAAATAAATGAACATGTTAGAGAAAAAGAAGGCGTCTTTAGAAAAACTCTGGAAAAACTCTATGACATTCCAATAGTTGGAAATATTCGTGGAGAAGGTTTCTTCTACGGCATCGAATTAGTTAAAGATAAAGAAACTAGGGAAAGTTTTACCCCCCAAGAATCAGAAAAAATTCTGCGAGGATTTATCTCTCAAGCCCTGTTTGAAAATGGTATTTATTGTCGTACCGATGATCGAGGAGATCCAGTAGTACAATTGGCCCCAGCACTAATTGCAAATGAAACCCAATTTGATGAGATTGAAGTAATCCTTCGAAATGTGCTCTCACAAGCCCAAAAAATGGTTGACTAAGGTCACAAATTACAAAAAGAAGACTTAAGTCTCTTTTGAGGCTGCCAGATGGGTAAGATTAGCAATCATGACAGCAGCGCCTAAATCAGTTTGCGTGATAATTCCGGTTTATCAGTCCGTTGACCAACTTGAAAAGACTGTTCACGAATTAAATGAAACTTTGATTTCATCACTTGAATTAAAATCTTTAAATTATGAACTACAAAGAGTCGTACTAGTTGATGATGGATCAAAAGATGGAAGTGCTGAAGTAATTAAGTCCCTTTCCCAAAACCCTCTGATTTCTGCTATTTATCTGAACAGAAATTATGGGCAGCATGCAGCAATCTTTGCAGCAGTTTTATCTTCAACAGAAGACGTAATAGTCACGATGGATGAAGACGGCGAACATGACCCAGCAATAATTTCAAGCATGATCAAAGAATTAGAAAACGGCAAAAATGATATTGTTTACGCTGCATTTAAGCAAAAGAAATTCAATTTCAAAGAAATTTCAAGCAGTGTTGCCAAAAGATTTATCGCATTTATATCTAGAGAACCAAATATTAAGCACATTTCAAGTTTTCGTGCGGTAAGAGGACCAATATTTCGTGCAGCATCTGTCTATGCAAACAATGGGTCATTTCTTGATATTGCTCTGGGATGGATATCAAATAATGTTTCCACCGTTGAAACTTCTAAGCGAGTCACGAACAGAAAATCAACATATAATTTGAAGAGTTTAGTTAACCATTTTTCAAAACTTTTTTTCGCAGCTGGAATAAAACCTCTCATATTTCTATTTAACATCGGTTGGGTTATTTCGATGTTTAGCTTAATTGGAATAGCAGTGATTGTTTATGGTAAATTCTTCGGTTCGATTCCAGTTCAAGGCTGGGTTTCAAACATTGTTGTCATCGTATTTTTTGGTGGATTAACTATTTCCTCTGTTGGATTAGTGGCTAGGTACTTAAGCTCAATTGTAGAAACATCTTCGGGCAAACCCTTCTTCACAATCAAAAATCAAAAGTAAAATGCCAGTAGCAATATTTGGTCAGACTGGATTAATTGGAAACGCAATCAAGAATGAATTTCATGATAATTTCTTTGATGTCCAATTAAGTCAGTGGAATGAACCAGAAATTGTTTCAACTTGGAGTCAACTGACTAGTCTTGCTTCTTCGTCAAACTTGCCAATTGATCTCGTGTGGGCTGCTGGGGCAGCAAATAACTCCTCAGATGAATCAGTTCTAAAAGAAGAAATGAGAATTATCGATACTTTAATTGAACAAGTAAATAAGTTACCAAGTAATTTACGTACTCTAAATTTGATTTCTTCAGCAGGATCAATTTATGCAGGATCTAAGGTTGGATATATAGACGCAAAAACGGTACCTGTTCCAAATTCACTTTACGGACAATCTCGGCTAATTATTGAAGAGAAGTTCATGGCTTTAGCAAATTCGATTGGAATCCCACTTAATGTTTATCGTTTAACTAATGTGTACGGATACAAAAATAAGATTAAGCAAAACTCTGGACTTATTTCACATCTTATAAATGCTAATTTAACGAGAAAAGAGTTAAATATTTTTGTTCCTCTGTATGTTGAACAGGACTATATTGACGTCGAATTTGTGGCAAAAAATATTCACTCAAACATAACTAACAATAAAAGTGTTTCCAATCAAATTCATATCTATTGTCGCAATCAGTCTCATTCAATTATGGAACTTATTTCAATAATTGATAAATTTATGGGAAGAAAAACCCCTTTTGTGACTCAGGAAATTGCCTCGAGTTCTCATCGTCAAAGCAATCTTCGATTTAATGTGGATTACAGTATGTACAACATGATTCCAATTCAGCCTCTGAATTTCTCGATTAAAAAGTTAGTAAATGAGATGACGTATGCAAAAATCTCTTAAAATTCAAAGTCTTCTTAGCCTTATCACAAATCCCATTATTTTTTTGGTACTTCTTAACTTAGTTGTTTTTCATAAGTATTGGCTTGGTATCTCTACTCCCCCTTGGGACTTTCTAGGTGGAGGAATGGTTGAGCAGTATAGATTTTATAAAGACGGCGGATTCTTTAATCCACCATCATGGTTTCCCTATGCGTGGTTTGGTATTCCCGAATATCAAATGCTTCAAGACGGAGGATGGTTTCTCCCAGTTGCCTTTGTTGCCGAAATATTTGGTTGGCATCCAGCTAACGCAGCACGTGTTCAAGCATTCTTAATACTTTTAGGGTCTATTGGTACTTACTTTTTAAGTTCAAGATTCGTAGAAAAAAGTTGGATAAATCTTATAGCTGGTGTTTTGTACACGTTCATTCCCGCTTTTTATTCCAATGCTCAACATTATGGAGTTGTTAGATCAGCTGCACTTCTTCCGTGGTTACTGTATTTTCTGCATCCTAAGACAACGCAATCCTCGAAATGGAGTGTCGTTGGTGGCTCATTAATTATTTTCCAAACAATCGTGGGCTCATATCCTGGTAATCTAGTTTCTAGTTTTTATACGGCTGTGCTATTCATTATTCTTTTTGGACTAATTAGCAATGGGCAAAAAAAGAAATACCTTCTAAGTGTATTCATTATGGGTTTATCTGGTTTATTAATGGGTTTATTAAGATACCTACCCGTATTGAGAGTGCAAGATAGTTTTCCAAGTGAAGTTGGAAATCAAGCCGGAATTACTACTTATAATTTAAATTATCTTATTTTTCCATTTGTTGGACAGGATTTACCTTGGCAGGATCTAACACTAAGGAGCTTGTACATAGGTTCCTTTCTATTACCATTGTTGTTTTTCTTTCAAAAGGGGATTAAAAACTCAATAAATTGGAGTGTTATTCTTGGGTTTTCAATAATAATGATGAGTTTATCTTCATTAAATTTACTGCTTCGCGAATTGTTGCCCCTGACTGATATAAGTAGATTTGCTATAACGGATTGGAGAAACACTTTTAATTTATCAATTATTTTGCTAGGTGCTTTAGTCTTGAACAAATTAGGTGAACTAAGTTCTCTCCAAAAAACTCTCCGAACTCTAATCTTTATCGGCTCTTTGACTTACATCGTTTACACCGGTAATTCAATTGGGCACACTTTAACTTCGACCTTGATTTATCCAGTTTTTGCGTTACTGGCTTTTGTGTTATTTCTCAACATTGATCGAGCTGGTAAATATTTCAAATATATTGCAGTATTTTTTGCAAGTGTATTTGGGATTGTTTTTGTCTTCCACAATGGTTTTTCCTGGATGACAACTGTTAAAGAGCAGAATTTCAATATTTACAATATCTACACTAATCCATTTACCGATGAGTTTGAATTTGTGAATTATCCATTAATAGAACGACCGGCTCGATTCACTTTCTTGACTACTCCTCTAACTGAGGAAAACTATAAAAATGATCAAAGATATAACAGATTTTGGTTAACAGGATCCTTTGGTGCCTTTGGCTACCACAATATAAAAGATATTAATGCCTACTCATCACTTTTTCCTCGCTTAGAAAAGCAAAAAGATCCCGTCGTGAAATTTTTACTTTCAGGAAGCAAGCAAGTTGCCACCATAGAGTTAAACGATATAGAACAAAAATTAAGTGATTGCACTGAGCAAGACAAATGTATAGATTTCATTCCAGTAAAAATTGAACAGCAAGTTTTTGATAAGCAGAGCGAAGTCTTCAAAATAGAAGCAACTGAAGATTTTATTATGATTCAAAATGAAATTTTTAGCCCAATTTGGTCTGGCGAGATTTGTTCCGAAAGTAGCTGTGAAAATGTATCCAGTTTTGTCGTACTTGATTCACTACGATCTTGGGAACTGCCAAAGGGCGAATATATCTTTAAAACTCAGGCACAAACCCCATTGAACGCACAAAGGTGGATTCTTTTTTTCGCAGGCGTAATGATCGCTTTGTTATCAGTTAAAAGAAGTAGAGCTAATAAAGTATAGAAGTTCCGCCATCAATAGTTAAGCTTTCTCCAGTAAAATATCTACTAAGTCTTTTGTTCGTGCAAAAAAAGACTAACTCTGCCACATTTTCAACTTCACCGATATTTCCAACAGGAATATTCTTAGAGACAAAATCATTAAATAATTCTGGTGAGTCCACTTTCTTATTTTCCCACACCCCATTTTTCGTCAGGATGTGTCCTGGATTTATTGCATTGCAAGTTATACCTTTAGGCGCTAATCTCCTTGCCTGATATTTAGCAAAAGTATTAATAGCTTTTTTTGAGTAAGCATAAGAAATTGGCGCTTTTACATTGGTTTCTTGAGCGATACTTCCAATAAATACTAAGGATCCTCCATCTTTATTGCTCTCCAGGAGCGGAATCAGTTTGTTGAAATTCCAGACTGCATCTAAGAAGTTAATTTTTACTAACTCTGTGTTGCTTGGGAAATCAGAATCTAAACCTTTTGGCCCATTACCTTTGCCGATATTAAGAACTAAACAATCTAGTGTTCCCCACACTTCATCTATGTGCTCAAACAATCGAATATTTTCAGATTTCTTCTCCAAATCAACACAAATTCCTATTGCTGAGCTTTCTCTAACTTGATTAAACTCATATTGTAAGTTTTTAACTTGTTCTCCGTCTCGACCTGTGATGCAAACGTCCCAATTTTCAGAGTGAAATTTCTCAATAATTCCACGCCCAATTCCTCTTGTCGAGCCGGTTACTAGAACTTTTTTAGACATTTAAATGTTATTTATTATTTCTAGGGTGTACTTTAGTTGAGATTTTGCAACTTCAATATCATCTGTGCCTCTTGCCGCTTGCATTGTAATTCCGCCTAAGTAGTTTATTTCTGAAAGTCTAGAAAGCGAAAGCTTTATGTCAGCATCTCCTGTGCCCAGAGGAACAGTTGTGCTACCTAATTTTCTATCTTTTATATGAACGTTCAATATTCGATTACCAATCGTATCAATTTCTTCAACCGGATCAAATCCCAAAGACGCACTATTTCCAATATCATAATTCGCTTGTACATGATTGAGATTAATTCTGTCTAATAATTCTTTAAAACTTGTTGGATTCAAATCTGTTTCTAGTGAAATTTTCATCCCAATTTCTTCAGCTAATTCGAAAGCCTCTTGCATACATGAAATTAACTCATGTTTCTCAGACTCACTTTTAATTGAAGAAGCATCAACAAAAGGTATTTCTACACCTATAGCACCAACTTCTTTGGCATTTAATAAAATATTTTTCAGAAACTCTTTGTTTTCTTCTTCAATTTCTTGTGTCATTCGAACAAGTGGCTGCTGCATGAAAACATCGGCACAGACATAATCAATTCTTACCTCTGTTTTTGAAATAACATCCTTAATTTCTTTTATCCCAGATTTTGACATCATGGCATTTATTTCAAGTGGCTTTTCAACAATCCATTCAATAGCTGAATATCCAATTTCCTTGGCTATTTCAAATTCTTTTTGCCAAGTATTTGCGGGATAGGCTTGAATCTTTCCATCAATACGTGGAGACAATCGGCCTTGCATGATTCCGATTTCTTTAGTTAAACCCATTGTAATTTTGTAAAATTACCAGTATCTGAGTTTGGCTGCTACAGCTTTCTCAGCATCCCCAAATTCTTTCTTCCCTGTTCCAAGAGCTTTTTCTACACTTCTAATTCCACTTACCAATATTTCCAATCCTCTTTTTTCTAAAGAAGCAGACTGATCAGACCCATACATTGTTCGATCAAGTGTGACATGTCTTTCTAATGCAGATATCCCCATTGCGGCAGCGGCAATTGATGGAACGGGTGAAACTTCGTGTCCGCTGTATCCAACTGGGCAGTTGTATTTTTCACTTAAGGTCTTGATCATGTTTAAATTCAAATCTTCTTCAGGACATGGATAAACCGAAACTGTGTGCATCAAAGTAAATGGACAGTTAGCTTTCTTAAATATGTCAACAGCAACATCTATTTCAGCATAAGTTGCCATACCAGTTGAAATAAATGTGTGTAGTTTTTCTGAGGCAATCTCGTTCAATAATGGAATGTGGGTAAGCATTGCTGAAGCAACTTTATTGTAATTACATTTAAACTGTCTTAAGAATTTTTGACTTTCAACATCCCAGGCTGAGGCAAACCATTCAATCTTCTTTTCTTTACAGTACTTATCAATTTCCTTGTATTCCTCTAGCCCAAATTCTAATCCCATTTTTTGTTCTCGGGTTGTTGTTCCCCATGGGCTTTCTCTAGGAGTATCTAAAACCGAAGGAGTGTAAACAATGTCAATTGTTCGCTTTTGAAATTTAACTGCATCGCATCCTGCATCTTTAGACATATCTATTAATTGCTTAGCAATATCTAGACTTCCATTGTGATTGATGCCAACTTCAGCAATAACAAAAATCGACATCTAATCCTCCAAGGACTTTATAGGTAAACTTCTACCTTGAAAACTTACCAAACACTTCTTCCACCATCGGCTGAAATCACCGCTCCGGTCAAATATGAAGAAGATTGCGAGCATAAAAAGGCGACTAATGCTTGGTATTCATGAGGTTGAGCCATTCTGGCCAAAGGAATTCGCTTCGTAATCTCATCTAAGAATTCTTGAGATTGATTCGCCTCTACTCCACCTGGACAAATGGTATTGGCTCTTACTCCCTGCTCTGGCCAATATGTTGCCAAATATTTTGTCAACCCAATCAATCCTGCTTTGGCAATTGAGTATCCAACTGGTTTTACTGGCTGTTCGTTATCTTTTAATCCTTTTTGTTTATAAAGTCTTTGATCTGGTCCAATTATTCCCAGTTCAGAAGAAATATTAACGATTGTTCCCCCGCCATTAGCTGCAAAATGAGCACCAAAAGTTTTACTGCAAAGTACGGCTCCCAGAAGATTAACGTCTAACTCTTTTTGTAAATTTGTTAAAGTAACATCTTCAAATCTAGTTCTATCTAATCCTTTATTACTGACAATTGGGTTAATTGCTGCATTATTAATTAAAGAATCTACTTTGTCATATTTAGTTACTAAATCACTTAATAATTTATCTATTGATTCTTGACTTGTTACATCTAATCTATAACCAACAGCTTTACCACCAATTTTATTCGCAACGCTCTCAGCAGCCTTGATATCTAGATCTGCGACAACAGCTACTCCACCGCAATGATTTATCGCTTCCCCGTGTTGTAAACCAAGTAAGCCTGCCCCGCCCGTAATGACCACAACTTTGTCTTCAAGGTCAAACCAGTAGTTTTTATCTTTATTCATTATTTAACTATCTTCAACTTTCCTTTTTCAATTAGATAATCTTCTACAAGTTCCATGACAATGTGTCCTGCTGTTATATGTAATTCTTGAATTCTGCCAGTAATAGTCGTTGGGGCAATAAATGAATAATTGCAAAGTGGCAAAGCCGGCCCACCGCTTCCTCCTAGAAATCCAACTGTGACAATTCCAAGTTCTTTTGCTTTAGTTAAGGCTTTCAAAACATTAGGAGATTTACCTGATGTTGTAATTCCAATAAGTACATCACCTTTGTTACCAAGTGCTTCTACCATTCTTTCGAAAATAACCTCAAAACCTAAGTCATTTCCACAAGCTGTGAGTGTGGAAGAATCCATCGCTAAGGCAATTGCTGGCAATGTTTGTCTTGTTACATCAGGTCGAAGTCGGATGAGTAATTCTGCAGCCAGATGCTGGGCATCGGCAGCACTACCACCGTTTCCACAAAGAAGTATTTTGTTTCCATTTTCTATAGCTTGCGCACAGATCTTTCCGATTTCAACCAACCCTGAGACATGATTGTCCAATACCTCTTGGCGAGCACGAATTCCTTCGGCCAATGCCTGTTTAACGACCTCTACCGATTTGGACATAAACCTTGTTCCACCGACTCCTTGTGCTTAATTTCTACTATCCCCAAACGCTATACCCTGGCTGCTTTGTTTCGGGTGATAATGTGGCGGCTAGAGCCGTATTCCCATCAATTAAGAGGTATAAATGTCAAAAATGACCAAAGCACTTGTCGCCTTTATTTTTCTTGCAACTCAAGTGGTTGTAGTTGCTCCTTCAAATGCGCTACCTAATTTAACGTCCAAGCAATCAAGTAGTATCAAATCTTTATTTGCGGCATTTGCAACAAGTGATCCAGACAAAATTGCTGCTGCTTCAGTCAAGTTCACTAAAGCAGGTTCTGCTGCAAGAAATTTTGCCGAAATGGTCAAAAATAACCACGCTACAATAAGATATTTCAAGTCCATAAACGTATTTGGTATGCCATCTGGTTTAGCCGTTACTGCAGAATCAAAGGGTAAGTCCACTATTAAAGGAACAGTCGTAACTTTAAACAGTGTTAATGATGCATTTGATGGAAGATATAGCAACTTTACTTTTGATTCTGCAGGTAAAATCTCCAACTTTAGAGTTGCAACTTCTGCTGGAAAATCTTCACAAAAAGTTTCAGATAGAATTTTTGCGATTAAGCAATCACAAACTTCAGGTGCAATGTTGGTTACTGGTGGATACGTTTATAAACAACCTGATGCCAAACTATTTGTTCAACTTCAGGTGAAAAATAACTCCTCTTCACTAAAGTCATGGTCATATGCAAATGGTCGTTACGCATCTGCAGAAAACAAATATTATGCAGCTCCGATTTCACCAGTTGGCTGTTTATATCCAGGCCAAACTGCCTTTATGCAATCCAGCGTTTCTGATACTCCTGTAGTAGTAGCTGGAACAGGTGCTGCATTTGAAGCTCCTACATTTGAAGGTTGTGGAGACGGATCTTCGCCAGCCGCAATGGCATTGCGATTTACAACTGGGTGATTTGTAACTAATTTAGTTTAATTACATTTCATTTAGTTACAGAGTATTTTTGTTGCCCTTTAATTTATGAAGTGGCATGACTTAACTTTACCTAAAAAGTAGTATAGTTAAGAAAAATCATGCTTAAACTTAGTAGTATCCAAACCTACACAAGAATTGCGATTGTTGCATCTGTAGCAACAGCTATAAGCGCTGCATTAAATTTTCTCTACAACGTAATTGTAGGAAGATATCTAGGTCCAGAAGCATTTGGATTATTGGCAAGTCTTATGAGTATCTTAGGAATTTTCACAATTGGAACATCAGGATTTCAAATTGCAACTGCCAAAGAAATTGCCAAAAACAAAACGGATAAAGGGTTAGTCTTTCTAGATCGTTGGACTCTAAAAATTATTTCAGTTGGTCTAATTTCTGTTGTACTATTTCTTGTTGCCTCACCACTCATTGCGCAGTTATTGAATACTTCAATTTTGATTTCCACTTCCATCTGCCTAGGCGGCTTGGCGGCTTCACTTTTTTCTGTAGCAATTGGTCGACTTCAAGGTGCAAGTAAATTCATCGAGTGGCAATTTTGGGGAGTTGCCGCTACTGTACTTAAACTTCTTGGTGGTTTAGTTCTGGCACTACTTGGATTGTCAGTGTTCTTTTTTCCCATTTCGTTAGCTTTGATTGCACTTGTTACCGCTTTCTTCATAATTTATAGAACTAGAAATTATGGGAAAGTGAATTTGAGATTTAGATCTAGTGCTGTTTTATCATCATCAATTTCAATGACACTACTTTGGATTATTACGCAGTTCGATATTGTTTTCGCCCGTTCTCAATTTTCAACTCAAGAATCCGGTTTATATGCAGCGGCAGCCACTATTTCAAAGTCCATACCTATTGCCGTTGGACTAGCTGGAGCAATAATGCTTCCTAAAGTGGCAAAGAAGACTCACGAAGGTAAAACCTCAAATAAGGAAATTCTGAATTTAGCGATTGTTAGTTTTCTCATTGGATTAGCTATGGCATTAGTTGCTATTTTCTTAAGAGTGCCCATAATTTCAAATTTGTTTGGTGCCCAATACACCGGGGCAATCGAAATATTGCTATTAGCAGCAATTTCAGCTATTCCTTGGTGTGTGACCGTAGCTTTGGTGCAAGCACGTCTGGGAAGCCATGAAAGACAGGTTTCAATGGTTCTTGCAATAGGGACAATTAGTTCCATATTGTGTGCATATTTGTTTGCCTCAACTTTAGATATGCTCATCATCATTTCAGGGATTACTGGGCTTGTTATGGCATTATGGTTATTGAGTTTAAATCGTATAAAAATCGGGGTTAAGTAAATGGCTTTTCATCATGATTTGTCAGTATTAGATATAGATTTTTTAACCCCTGAAACCTATGTCTTAAAAGTTTCTCGACCAGAAACAAATATGAAATCTGGACAATGTTTTTCGGTTGGCACGCACGAATTAGGGATTAATAGAGAATATTCTATTTATTCTTCTCAAAATGATGACTTCATTGAATTTCTCATCAGAAAAGTTGATGGTGGTGTGATAAGTACAGCTTTGTCCCAAGTAAAAGTTGGTCAAACTGTCGAGGTTGGTGGACCTTATGGAGAATTCTGTTTAGATCCAAATCGACTAGATGAAGAGCACATCTTTATCGCTTCTGGAACAGGTATCGCCCCATTTCGCTCATTTGTCAGAACTTACCCAACTTTAAAGTATCGAATATTTCATGGCATTAGACATGAGGATGAGCAGTATCGAATGGATGAATTTAAACCTGATAGTTATTTTCCCTGTGTAAGTCGTCCGAAAAATGGACAAACACCTCAAAGAGTCACCGATTTATTGTTGAAGGCAGATTTAAACCCAAATGCCATTTACTATTTATGCGGAAACAGGTCCATGATAGTAGACTCAATTTCAACATTGCGTGAAAAAAAGGTTCAAGGTGGACAGATTTTTACAGAGACTTTCTTTTAAGTCACAGAAGGATCACAAAAAGTGAGAGTAGCTATTTCCTACCCGCCCATCGTTAATGCACGTGGCCAAAAAGCAATGGTTTCACAAAATCGTAACGTTCAATTCTTTGTTAAACCAACCTATTTGCTTCCAGTTATACATGCTCAAGCAGCAAGTTGGCTTAAAGATGATGGTCACGAAGTTTTATGGGATGACGGAAATGCTCAATTAAAACCTTTTGAGAAATGGTTTGATGATCTAGTTAAGTGGCAGCCTGAAATCGTGGTTTTTGAAAGCACTACTCCAGTTATGAAGTTTTACTGGGACACCACAAATAAATTAAAAGAAAAACTTCCTAACACAATTTTTGTGATGACCGGCTACCACTCAATGCGAAAGCCTGACGAAACTTTAGAACTCTCAAAAACAGATATTGTGCTCAAAAGTAATCACGTTGATTTTGTGCTTAAAAGGCTGGTGCATGAAATTAGCTCATTTACAAATTGGCGCGAATTGACCCAAATTGAGGGTCTTGCTATTAGAACTGACTCTGGAGTTAGATCCACAGGCAATTTTGTGCAAGTTGAGCCATTAGATAGATCCCCCATAGTGAACCGCGAACTGGTGCAATGGAAAAACTACGCTTATGAAAACGGTAATTTCTTACAAACACCAGGAACATATGCATCTAGTGTTATTCGTGATTGTATGTTCGGTAAATGTACATTTTGTAGGTATAACGGTCCTGACCTGACTTTTTCTCAAATGTCAATCTCAAGAAGTGTTGATGAATATGAGCACTTGATAAATGTTCATGGCGTAAAAGAAATCTTTGATGATTCAGGTGTTTGGTACCGAGGTAAAGAAGCTCAAGAATTTGCTAGAGAGATAATTAAACGTGGTTTACACAAAAAAGGTTGCTATTTTGGCTTCAACACAAGATTTGAGTATTTAGATGAAGAAACCATTAAGTTATTAGGAAAAGCTAATTTCCGCTTTATTCTGCTTGGTTTTGAAGCAGCTGATGATGAAACATTAATCAGACTAAATAAGGGCTATCAGATGCAACATGTTGAAAGATGTTTAACTTGGATGACTAAATATGGGCTTCATCCTCATTTAACAATTATGGTTGGTTACTACTGGCAAACCCAAGAGCAACTTGATTTAACTGTAAAAACTGTAAAAGATCTTATGCATCGCGGGTTAGCAAGAACCCTGCAAGTAACAATTTGTACCCCTCTTGATTTCACTCCGTATCATCACGAAACCATAAATCAACAAGTCTTACTAGTTGATGATTATGACGATCACGACATGAGCAAAGTTATTGTAAAAACACCAATTCCACACGAAATGTATTATCAAGCAATCAAAGAAATGTATGCCATCTCATTTAGTCCTAAATTCTTAATGCGACAAATTATGTTCTTATTCTCAGGCAGAAAAAGAGATTGGCAATTCTTGTTCACCTATGGTTTTAGAGCCCTGAGACGCGTACGCCAGCACGTGTTCAATTTAACTTCGGCTTCAAAATAACCAAAAGTAGAAGGCTTGAATGCCTAAATTTAGTGTAATTATCCCGGTGGTCGCACTAAATGAATATGTCGACGAATCAGTTTCAGCGTTACAGTCAAATACTTTTCCTGATTGGGAATTATTAATCATCACCAACAACAAAGAATTCAATAAATGGAATGATCCACGTATTAAACTTCTTGATTCAGGTCGAGTAGGTCCTGGTGAAAAAAGAGACATGGCTGCACAAGTTGCAATTGGTGAAATCTTGGCTTTTCTTGACGATGATGCCTACCCAGACAATCTTTGGCTTGAAAATGCTTCATTAGCTTTTTCAGAAGGAGTACAGGCTATAGGTGGTCCTTCTTTAACTCCACCGAGTAACTCATTTTGGCAGAAGGTTTCTGGATCTATGTATGAAAAAAAATTACTGGGAGGTGATCCTATTCGATATAGCAGAATCAAAAAAGCTATCGATGTGGATGATTGGCCTTCAGTTAACCTGTTTGTAAAACGAGATATATTTATCAAAGTTGGTGGATTTGATTGTAAATTCTGGCCTGGAGAAGATACATTTCTTTGTCTTAAGTTAAAGGAGTTGAATATCAAAATTAAGTATTCGCCAGATGTGTTTGTGTGGCATCACAGAAGACCAAATTTGTTTTCTCATCTAAAACAATTAAGTAACTATGGACTGCATCGAGGTTATTTCGCAAGGCATTATCCAGCTACTTCATTTAGGTTGAAATATTTCTTACCGAGTTTCCTTTTACTAGCGGTTTCAGTATTGATTTTTAGTCTGATCTTGAATTTAGCTCAACTAAATATATTTTTATCTGTATTACTTCTAACTTACTTTTTGTCCATTTTGTCGGCTTTAATTTCAATGTTCAATAAATACAAAATTCTGCACTTATCAACATTATTTTTTTACACAATCTCAAGTCATTTACTTTATGGATTCCACTTTATGCGTGGATTCCTCAAATTTAGCCCACTTCAGAGTAAGTTAAGGGCAGAATAAAATGAGGAGGGCTATGCAACTAGTGGTAGTCATGCCTGCCCACAACGAAGAAACCCAAATAATAAATTGTTTAAATGCAACATGTTCAATTTTAGAAAATAATAATTGGGATTTCAAAATTATTGTGGTCGACGATGGGTCCTCTGACTCCACAAAATCTTTAGTTCAAAATTACAATAACCCTAATGTTGCACTAATTTCTTTAGCCTCAAAGCGTGGAAAAGGATTTGCAGTTAAATCAGGGGTTTTAGAATCAGGAAATTCTCAAATTGTTGCCTTCATGGATTCTGACCTAGATATTCACCCTGAATTCTTAAACTCATATGCAACGTTTATCAGTAGTGATATTGCTGATCTAGTTATCGGATCAAAAAACCATCCTCTCTCAAAAGTTCAATATCCACTGATTCGAAAAATAGCTAGTCGAGTTTTTTACTTTTATGTAAAGTTGATACTCAAAACAAAAGTAACCGATTCGCAAGTTGGATTAAAGGTCATGAATGGGGATCTTGCGAGAGATATTTTCAAAAATTTAGAAGTTGAGGGCTTCGCCTTTGATTTAGAAGTAATTGCTGAATTTCAACACCGTGGTGCTAGAACTCTGGAGCAACCAATCGAAATAAATCATGCCTGGGATTCCCGAGTTAGCACCTTTGGTGCATTGGTTGCATTAAAAGAGGTTTGGGATATAAGAAGGATTATTAAAAATAAATCAAGCCGTTGAGTAATCCATTAGTTTAAAACAGTAAGATAAATTTATGTTAGCCGTTTGCGCTCCAGGACAAGGATCCCAATTTAGCGGGATGCTTAAACAATGGACATCAGATTTCGCAGACATGGCTATGTTAAAAAATTTCTCTAATCTGCTCGAATTAGATTTAGAACAAATTGGTTACAATTATTCAGATGTTGACATTAGAAAAACTGATTTAGCTCAAGTTCTAATTGTTGTAAATTCTATTATCTCATTTAACGCGCTTGGTGATCTTTTAAAAACAAGGAATAAAACCGTTTATGCTGGTCACTCCGTTGGTGAAATCGCAGCAGGTTTTTTTTCAGGCGTTTACAGCATCGAGTCAGCATTAAAACTAGTTAGAAAACGTGGTTCTTCTATGGCAAAAGCAGCCAGTGAATCTAGTGAAACCGGAATGTCTGCAATTTTAGGTGGCTCCAGAGACGAAGTTGTTAACTATCTAATCCAATTTAACTTAAGCGCAGCAAACATTAATAGTGATGGGCAAATTGTTGCGGCAGGAAAACTATCCGATTTAGCCAAACTGCAAGAAAATCCATTGACAGGAACTCGAGTAAGACCTCTTGACGTTGCTGCTGCATTTCATACCGACTACATGAAATCAGCCAGAATTGAACTAGAGGACTTTGTCAAAACTATGGAGATATTTGAACCTAAGAAAGATGTTTTGAGTAATTTTGATGGACAAAAAGTGTCTTCAGGCAATGACTTTGTCAATAAATTAGTACAGCAAATCACCTCTCCAGTAAGATGGGATTTATGTCAAGAAAGTTTTGTGAGCATGGGAGTCACAGGGATGCTTGAACTTGCACCTGGTAATACTTTGTGCGGGATAGCTAAAAGACAAATTCCTAACATAGAGACTTTTGCATTCAAGTCTCCAGATGATTTATCTGAAGCAATGAAATTTATTAATAGGCACACCGATTAAATGACAAATAAAATTAAGACTCCGAAAAGACCAACTGGAAGTAGAGTTTCTGGAATTGGAGTTTATAGACCCCAAAGAATTGTCACCAATGATCAAATTGCACCTCAGATAGATTCAAGTGATCAATGGATTCGTGAAAGATCTGGAATTATTGAAAGACGTTTTGCAAATTCAGAAGAAACCGTTGCAAATATGGCAATCCAAGCATGTTTAAATGCTTTAAAAGATTCAAAAATTGATGCTTCAGAAATTGATTTAGTGATACTTGCTACCGCAACTAATCCAGCACAATTACCAAATCTAGCTATGGAAATCGCAACCAAGATTGGTGCGCTAACTGCTGGTGCCTACGACATAGGTGCCGCTTGTTCTGGCTTTAGCTATGGCCTGGCAATCGCGAGTGAAGCAGTTTTGTCTGGTGATTGCAGAAATGCTCTTATTGTTGGTTCAGAGCGAATGACAGACATTGTTAGCCCATTTGATAGAAGTACCGCTTTCTTATTTGGTGATGGCGCAGGTGCATTTGTGGTTTCTGGATCTGAGGAGACAAAGATCAGTGCCCCAGTGTGGGGATCTGATGGAAACCTAAATGACTGGATTGGCATGACCAAAAATTGGGTTGAAGATCCAAATCAGCCCACGGATGAAAAACCTGCGTTAAAAATGCAAGGGCAAAAAGTCTTTCGCTGGGCCATCACTGAAATGGTTGGAATTGCCCATAAGACTTTAGAAAAAGCAGGAATAGGGGTAGAAGATCTTGGAGCTTTTGTCCCCCACCAAGCCAATCAAAGAATCACCGATCACATCGCAAAATCACTGCATTTGCCACCTCATGTGGCTATCGCACGAGATGGAATTACCATGGGAAATACGACAGCAGCCACCATTCCCTTGGCTCTAGAGACCCTAAAAGCCAGTGGTGAAGTAAAGTCAGGTGAATTGGCTTTACTAATGGGATTCGGAGCAGGACTGTCCTATAGTTGCCAAGTCATAGAGGTTCCGTGACGATTTTCGGAAATACTGAAAATCGCCGACGTAAGAAGGGTAAGTAAATGACCGACGAACAAATAATCAGCGATCTTGCAGTAATCCTTAATGAAGTAGCAGGCGTTGATCAGACAAAAGTTTCTGCAGACAAATCTTTCCTAGATGATCTTGAAGTTGATTCTCTGAGCATGGTTGAAGTTGTCATGGCGGCAGAAGACAAATTTGGTGTGAAAATTCCTGATGAAGAAGTTAAAAACTTACGCACCGTAGGAGATGCTGTTTCTTTCATAAAGAAAGCCTCTTAAGATAAAAAATAAAAGGCAAAGCGAAAAAGTTATTAAATGACCCGACGTGTTGTAGTAACAGGTATCGGGGCAACGACTCCTTTGGGTTCCACTGCACCTGAAACTTGGAGTAACGCTTTATTGGGAAAATCGGGCATAGTTAAGTTAACCGGTGAATGGTCTGATGGTTTGGCAGCCCAGATAGCAGGACTTGTTTTAGTTGATCCTTACGAAGTTCTTGATCGTGTTGTGGCAAGACGTATGGATAGAAGCACTCAACTTGGAGTAATTGCAGTAAAAGAAGCTTGGACAGATTCAGGTATAGGCGATATCGATAAAAAGCGTTTAGGTGTTTTCTTCGGCACAGGTATTGGTGGACTTTCCACAATTTTGGAACAATACGACATATTAAATAGCCGAGGTCCAGATCGCGTGAACCCAATGACTGTTCCAATGATCATGCCAAATAGTGCTGCTGCCATGGTTGGTTTAGAAGTTGGTGCTCAAGCAGGAGTTCATTCACCAGTTTCGGCATGTGCAACTAGTGCTGAAGCAATTGCTGGCGGATTAGAAATGATTCGAAACAACAGAGCTGACATTGTGGTTGCAGGTGGAACAGAAGCTTGCGTTAATCGCTTAGCAATAGCCGCCTTTGCATCAATGCGTGCTCTTTCAACTAGAAATGATGATCCAGAAAGTGCTTCTAGACCCTATGACACGAATAGAGATGGCTTTGTGATGGCAGAAGGTGCAGGAGCACTAATTCTTGAAGAAGAACAACATGCACTCAAAAGAGGGGCAAAGATTTATGGAGTTCTAGCTGGAGCTGGTATGTCCTCTGATGGCTACCACATAGCTGCTCCTGAGCCTGAAGGAAAAGGTGCAACTAGGGCAATGCAATTTGCAATGCAGGATGCTGGAATAAAGCCTGAAAATGTTGCACACGTTAATGCTCATGCCACTTCAACTCCAGTTGGCGATATTGCAGAATACAAAGCTCTCTTCTCAGCTTTAGGTAAGCACGCAAGTGAAGTCATAGTTACAGCTACAAAATCAATGACGGGACATCTTCTGGGAGGGGCCGGAGCTGTTGAATCAGTCTTTACTTTGTTGGCGCTAAAAAATAACCTAATTCCACCTACGATCAATCTTGATAGTCAAGATCCTGAAATTAAAGTAAGAGTTGCAACTCCTAATGATAATTTACTACCTAATGATGCAACTCATGCTCTAAATAACTCTTTTGGTTTTGGTGGACACAACGTAAGTCTTGTATTTTCTAAAAACTAATATTTAAAAATACTCCATTTGTTATTATCTAAATCTATTTGACAAATTGTTTCAATTAGATTCTTCTGTTTGGCCCATTTTTTGATTCGATCAGCATAGTCAGGAAATTGAATGTTATTAACTTGCCAATTTGTGGGTTGATTTCCTGAATAACCATTTAAAGTTGGAGTTCTTGCACCCATTGCAACTATCATTGAATCAACTTGATAAGCAAAGTTGGGTCTTTCGAAATCCCCTGCAATCGCAAAAAATGATTCACATCCTTCAGGTATTTGTTTTCCCAAATTCACTAATATTTCCTGTTTCCTAAGATCAACTCCCGTAATTAGCCCTAAAGTGATGTTTTCTATGTAGATTAGGCTCACTAGTCCAAATACTAAAATATGACCAAGAGTTTTCATTTTATTGATATGAACAAGAAGTATGGCTAGTGCTATACAAATAAGAAAATGACTTATTAGCTGTACCCGACCTATTGCTCGAATAACATCAAACCCGGGAACATAACTAAAAATTGCCCATAATGAAATTCCCCCAAATTCAACTGTTAGCAAAATAAGGAATGAACCTAACAAGAAAAGTGCAAGACTTTGCACATTTTTTCGATAAATAATCAAAAAGGAAATACAAGTTATTGTTAAAATTGGGGTTACTGCAATTGCGTAATTATTGTCGCCAGCGCCATTTCCAAAAAATGAAGCAAATTGATTTACAAGACTTCCCCACACTAAGTTTGGTTCGCCGTAATTAAACACATTAAATACAGGAGGGATATTTCCAATTAGATCTTCCCTACTTCTGGGCCCTAAAATTAAATAAGTTCTCAGGTAAATAAATAATGCATAAAAACCAGTTATGGACAGTCCAATGACCAGATATAGGGAGTTTAAAAAGAAGTTATGCTTGAAATCTCTAAATTGAATTAGGTATAGAAATACGATTGAAATAACGCCGAAGATAAAAATGTAAATAGAAGTAATTAAGATTAGCCCCAGTAACATTCCAAGATAAAAGCTACTTTTTTTATTGAATTTTGCTTTCTCAAAGAAGTAAAGAACCCATGGGTAAAGATAAATCATAAAAAGCTGCGGATGAGTGCTTGCAGACACACTTAAACCACTGCCAAAACAAGCAACAGTAATTACTAATAATTGGAAGTTATTTAATTGCTGATTCTGGAAGATTTTTAGGTATTTCACAATTCCTACAAATGAAATCAATGAAAGTATCGAAACAAATAGGATGAGGCTTGTAAAAAGATTAATACTGAAAACTTCACTGATAATTCTTATTGGACTAAAGCCTATTAGTAAATCGGAATATCCTAATACATATTCTTGGGGGTGAAAAAACAATCCTTGACCATTGAGTATTCGTTTAAAGCCTAAATCCCACCACTGGTTAGAGATGAATACAACAAATCTTCCATCTCCATCATCGCCAAATCCAAACCTGAATCTATCGATAAAGATTTCTCGAAAGAAGACAAGATATCCAAGAGCCCAGAAAATAAATGCTCTAAGTCTTAGCGATTTAAGAATTTTTATGAACCTGTTCGAAACGCAGTTCTTAATACTCTAGATTCACTATTGAGTCTAAAAATCTCTAATTCGTCATCCCACGGTTTCCCAAGCATAAATTCAATTTCAGCTAGAACATCATTATTTTCTTCTTGTGCTCTTTGGGTTGCTGCCTTTATTTGAGACTCAGTGACGACAGATTCTCCCATTTCATTTATTGAGGCTCTGTATATGCCTAGAGAAGGGGTTGCTGAGTATCTAGAGCAAACCTGACCATTTCGGCTCAACTGGAAAGTTTCAAATCTTAGTTTTCCCCAAGAAGCTAGAACTGAAACGAGTTGGGAAAACTTCTCATTTGTTACTTTGGCTTGAATACTGGTTTTAAAACAAACAGGATCAAGCATTTGTCTACTCCAGGTAATTGGAGTGGGGTCAATGAGATTGTCTCTAATTTGCCATTCAACGTGGGTTAAAAGAGCATTTGGGCAAGAAAAAAGGTTAAGAACAATAGGGGTTATCTCTAGGTTTTTAGCAACCAACTTCACTCACTTCTCCAATTCACTAGGTACGTCTTCCCCAACGGCCTTAGTGATATGAGATTATGAGTAATTCAACTAAACTTTAAGTTACCACGCCCCAAAAGTCAATGAAACCTGAGTCGATAAGGAAATCGAAGAGTTGTCTGAAAAAACGTTTAAGTTAGGTGTTCTGGTAGTGGCCTATAACGCGGCTTCCACCATTGAAAGAACCCTGAACAGAATTCCACTGGAAATGCAACAAAAAGTCTCAGCAATCCTGGTCTCAGATGATTCCTCACCTGATGACACCTACGAGATAGTAAAAGAGTATGCCCGAAAAAGCCATCTTCCCATTGAAACTGTCAAGCAGGTTAAAAATCTGGGTTATGGGGGTAATCAAAAATTTGGCTATCAATGGGCCATTGAAAAGAACCTAGATGCAGTGGTCATGCTTCATGCTGATGGGCAATATGCGCCAGAGCAAATGTACAAATTAATTGAGCCTTTAGAAAAAGATCTTGCTGATGCCGTTTTTGGCTCACGAATGATGGTCAAGGGTGCCGCCAGAAGAGGAGGAATGCCTCTTTATAAGTTTTTTGGGAACAAGATTTTAACTCGATCACAAAACTTTCTAACTAAACAAGATTTCTCTGAATGGCATTCTGGTTACAGGGCTTACAAAATATCAGCTCTCAAGAGATTAAATTTTGAAGAGCTCAATAATGGTTTTAGATTCGATACCCAAATCATTTTAGGATTATTAAGATTCAAGCAAAGAATTAAGGAAGTCCCTATTCCAACTTTCTACGGGGATGAAGTAAGCCACGTCAATGGCATACTTTATGCAGTTGAAATAATCTGGGATACTTTAAAGTTTAGGTTACGGGACAAATAAAGTATATAGCTTATATTCAAATGTGCCAATGGTTAGAGCACCTAGTTCTTGGGGATTTAACTCTTTTTCTAATTTCTCTTTAACATAAAGCTTTAAGCTTTCAACACTTGAATCATTTCCAATCCAGATGATGCGTTTATCAGTTGGAAGATCACGCAAAATATTCACATTTTGTAACCCAAGATCATTCTTTCGGTTATCCCAGTGGGGGGAAAAAGTATGCCAACCAAGTGTCAAAAAGTTAAAATCTGACTCAACATCTTGTCTTGAATACGGGTATGACCAATCAGATTTTATCTGAGACTGATTTCCAATCAAAATAGAATTTTGAGGTAAATTCTTAATTTCTGATTTTTGAAAGTCCCAAAAATCTCTGTAAAAGACATTTTTATGCCTCTCGATCATCCAGTTTTGCGTATTTTCAAGTTCAGCATAAATAAGTACAAGCCCGAGTAACGAGAGAATAAAGCCTGAGAAATTGTTTGAATTCTCTTTATCACTTGATCCTTTGTTTTCTAAGAGTATCGTTATAAGAATTACCATGAATATCAGGTAAAGAGTTGATATTACTACTCTTTCTGGAAGTCTCAACGTTGTGGAAATATAGAAAAAAGAAAGAAATATTGGGGTCAAGAAAAAAAGTCTGCTACCAACAGCAGCCCACATTCTCTGAGGGCGAATAAAACTTGAAGTTACGCCCAAAATTATGAGAGCTGCGATAACCCCAGTCCAGGGAAAAAGGGGATTTCGAGAATTTTCTTGAAAATCTCTAAAGAGGTTTGAGAAAACTACACTTGTATCGTTTAACTCTGATTCAGTTGCTTGCTTTAGCTTATCTGTGGTGAAAACAGTTGGGTCGGCATATAAATAGTCATCAAAGATTAGATACTCAGCTTCAGTCCATCCATAATTAGTAGGGTTACTGCTCAGGTTTCTTTCAATTAGATTGTCTTGAATTTGGTATCTAGCGGATTCAAAATCTTTGTAATTTTGCCAACTAACACTGGAGTTATAAACCTGTCTTTCAGCTACTTCCCCGGCAAATACAAACAATCCAAAATACAAGGCTGCCAATAGGGTGATTCTTAGTGAAGCCCAATGACGATAAAGCAGGTAACAGATTAAAAAACTCACACTAATGATCGAGAACAGAGCAGATTCGCTTCGAATAGAAAAACCCCAAAATAACCAGAAACTTACAAAAAACACAGACTTTACATTTAGTTTCTCTTGATAAACCAAATAGATCAGCAATAAGAGCGCACTTGAGCTTGGTAAGAAGGCTGCTGCAGTGTATGTAGGAGTGATGAAATATGAAGAATAGAAAACAGCATAGAACAGTAATAAGGCCAAATTTGAGTAAATTCGTATTCTTCCTTCAGACATTTTGTTTACTAAAACAAAAATTAAGGACCAGCTAATAATCACTGAAGCCAAAAGAATTAAGCTAAACCATTCAAATCCTGGGATGTTTCTATAGAAAAAACTAACTACATATCCAAAGAGAATTCGAGGGGTAGCTTGTCCTCGGACAAAAAACTCGGGATTTCCCGTGTAATCACCGGATAGCCAAGATTTTATGATGACGTCATCATTAATCCCATAAACTGGAAAAGTCCTTCTACTTAAAATAACTGAGAATAATCCTTGGAAAATAACTGCACTTGAAAATAAGAAGTATTTATTGAGAGTAATTTGTTTAAATCTGGAATTATTCATACTTTTTCTTTCTTAAGTTTACTTTGCAGATAGACTAATCCAACTAAAAATTTATAAATCAAAATAGCAATCATTAGATGTGGCCTTGAAAGAGCCGTTCTCCACTTTCCCTTTTCGATAAATACTTTAAAGTATCTATAACTAAATCCAAATTGTTTTTTTATATATGGGTTGTCGCTGCCCCACTTCTTTATGTAACCTTCAAAACCTTTTGTGTAGTATTTTTTCTTTCTTAAATAATCAAAAAAATTCAAATCAGTTTCATTATGAAACAATACTGCGTCTAATTGCCAATACTTTCTTGGAAGTTTACTAAAAACTCCTGCAAAGTTCTCTTTGAAGTATTCCAAGTTATCTTTACTGTTCTGTATTTTTGGAATAATTTGAAAGTTACCCATTGATGACAACTTAAGATCTAGATCCCAATCTTCGCCACTACCTGAAACAAATAATTGCTCATCAAATCCACCTACTTTTTTGAATTTGTCCAATGGAAATATTCTTACAGCGTCAATCGGTGTATTGTTGTAGAAAAATCTTTCAAATCTTCGAACTTTATTAAAAAAAGACTGCCCTAAGATAATCTCTTCGATGAAATAACCAGAAACTCCCTCTCCTGCATTCTCCACAAATTGCTTTAATAAGTTTGGAGCAAGGATCATATCTGCATCAAGGTATAAACCAAACTCCCCGGAAGCTAATTCATTGAAACCATAATTTCTTTGCCCGGATCTTTCAGGTCCAATTTGATAGAATTTATCCGAATACTTTTGGGCTATTACTTTTGTTTCATCTGTGGAGAAGTTATCCACAACTATAATTTCATAATTTTTGTAACTTTGATTCTTGATGCTCTTTAAACAGTTCTCAATATTAATCTGCTCATTTTTTGTCGTAACAACAACACTAATAAGCGGATTGTTCACCAACATCCTCTACCTTTAACACTTTGAAAACTATACAAATCTTAGATGCCTTTTTATTCCTCACTGAATAACTGATTTCTTTTTATCAATTACGCAGCAAGTCACTACTTCTTATGTTACTGAACTAAGAAGGGAACCTTTATCTCATTTGCGTTATCGCCGGTACAACTCTTGAAAAATGGAATCACAAAAGTTGAGGTCGTGTTCTTCACAATCGCAGCTGTAGTTGAAGTTGTACCTTCAATAACAGTTTTTCCACCCGAATTTGTACATCCAATTGGAGCTGTCACTACATTATGATTTACTCCAGAGGCATCTCTTATATAACCTCTAGCATAGGACCACGACTTTAAACCACCAAATTTATTTTCATAATCTACTTGGACAAATGAGTATCCACTGGGCAATTTCCAATGTATTCCTGATTTGATTTCATTTCCATCATCCACAAAATTTATTGTGAGTCTTTGAAGATTGTTCCTCGTTGAAACAAACTTGGTACCGGTGGATTGAAACTTGAACGAAGTTATTTTCTTTGATTTATTTAAGACAAAGTCTTTGTAATTTCCATCAATCGTATTGAAGGTAGAATCTAGAGTAAAGCTTCCATCTTTATTTTTCTTTAATTTTCCAGTTGCATCATGAGCTGTAGGGCTTACGTTTCCAAACTTATCTAGAGTTTTTAAATACTCAGTGCCACTGAAATGTTTAACGATCAATATTGCATAGAGATCTGCACTCGAATTTGGGGCTATGAATTTTTTTCGAGCAGCCTCAATTTTAAGTGGTTGAGCTGACTTGACTGCGGATAAAAATGACTCGAGTTCTGACGATCCTGGTACTGCGTTTGATGGCGAAGCCACGACCATGCTTAAACAAACTAAGAAAATTAAACTCCTCTTAATTTGGACAAAAGATTTTTTCATTTCAACTCCCCTACATACATTACGATACACGAGAAAAACCGTTTTCACTACAAATTACAGAATACCGGGTAAGGGTAGTTCCCCCCCCCATATGGGTACTAGACGTTAGGTATTCAACATATTTATGGGGCTGATTACCCTATGCCATAGGCAATGCACCCTGTAGACTTTACGGATGCCGATATGACGAGATGTAAGAAAACTGATTTTTCTAACGCCAAGTATATCTCTATTTTATCATTACAATAAAATCAAAAATCCTATTCCATCAAAATTAAGGCATTTAGAAGATCATCAACACTTGTTGTAGCATAAGTAAAGTGGAAAAGGGAAGAAATCGTGAAGTAGTTGAGTGCAAATTAGGTCAAGAGAATTAGTTCAACATTTATTGATGACTCCTTTTCGTAAACTTAAGTGATGATATTAATTGATAAGAATCGAATAACTCGCCAAAAGGAGTAAATCTGAAAGTAAAATATCTAATCAGCATGAATAAGAATAATTCAATAGAGATATTGGTATTAGCATTTTTGAGTCTTTTAATAACGGTGAGATGGACTCCAGGAGGTAGAGTAAGTCTTAGCGAAGATGTCATAATTTATAATCCTAAAAACGTAATAAGTTTGATTTTAGACTCACCTGGACAGTTAGAACCTACACATTTTGCATTAATGCCATACATATTTTATGAATTTATAGCCGATATTCTATCATTTGATTTTAACTCACATGTCAGATTAATTCTATTTTCAACACTTTTTCTTTGGTTATATTCAACTAAATTGCTAATTGCTAGAATATTACCCTCTTTAAAAAGAAGAGTACATGTTGTGTTATCAATCTATTGTGTTTCAGCTATTTGGTACACATCCTCATGGCTAAGTTCTGCTAAAGCTAGTCAAGTAATTTTAACGAATATGCTAATATATATTTTTTTAGGTAAGTCAAATTTAAAGCAGAAGTTAAACTGGAGTTTTCTATGCATATTTTTTAATTTATCTGTCTTTACTAACCTAGGCGCTGTATCAGCCATGATGGTTTTATTTTTGCTGTTGTTCTATTTGTTTGGAAGGCATAACCTTAAAATTTACCTGCTTGGCTTTTTGAGCCCTAGCTTAAGAAAAAATTTCTTTAGTTTTATAATTTTACTTGTAATTGTGGGAGCACTTTACGCTAACTTCCTTATGAAATCTCCATCTTTATTATCTCAAAGTTCATTTACTGGAGCCACAAATTCCTCAGTTTTTAAGTTGATCCAACTCAGAGGTGGTTGGTGGGAAAATGGCGGATTTGAATTTCAGGGGAAAGTATTTGAATATGTTCCTTGGATAAATAATTTAGAACATCCGGTAATTATAGCGTCTAGATTAATTCTTTTCCTTATACCCATAATCTTAGTATTTTTTCTTAACGCAAGAATTGGCCATCAAAATAATCAAGGCGAATTACAATTATTTACGAAAATAGTTACAGTTACTTTATTTATGACAATTGTATCAAGCGGTGATAATTTGATTCCAGGTTATTCTGCTGCATTAAGTAACATAACTTTATTGCAAATATTTAGAGAACCCTGGTCTAAATTTGGACCATATTTGGCTTTGTCTGCAACCATTAGCTTAGGTTATTGTCTTCATGTTCTTAAAAAAAGGTTCCAGAAAATTGATTCTAACAAATTGATGAATATACTTATCTTTTCTACACTTCTAATTAGTGCTCAATCGTTGTTGGCGCAAAATCTTCAATCATATGGTTCACCTTTAACCTTGAATAAATTAAAGGCCCGTCAAATTGAATTAATCACAAATGAGATTAATGCCTCAGATAAAAAGAGTTGTATTTTTTATTCACTTGATCAAAATATAGTTCGCTCGCAACAGGAAGCCATGGTCATCTACAGTAGACTTGAAATTAAACCAAACAATTTGAACCCTAATGGAAGTCTAAATAATGAAATATGTGAGTCACAAGGAAATTATATTTTCATAGATCAAGATTTAATTCGAAAGGTCTTCTTTTAGCTTAGAATTTGATAACGCGATACCGTATCCACGTGATTAAATCTTCGAAATGTTGATGCGAAAATAAAGTGACAACAATTTTTATATAATTTTTAATTTTTGATAAATAGTTAATTGAATCTGAACGCAAAATTACTTTTTTTACGAGATCTGAATTTCCATTTACCGGATATGAAATTGATGTCACTAAAACTCTCAATAAATAAAACAATTCGCCTAGTATGAATATTCTTGAAGGATAAATTATTTTTTCATTTATTTGAAAACAACTTGCACTTAATTTCTTATCTATTTTTAAGTCCCGTAAAAGTAAAGAAAATAAGTGTTCACCTTGCAAAAAATCTAAGCTGATCTTTTTATTATTTATAACTTCGATCAACCTTTCATGAATGTTATTAAATTTATTAAGTGACTCGCCCTTTACTATAAAACAGCGATCAGATGTATAGCCCCCAATCCATCTCGTAACGCTGCGTGAGTAACTAGCAAATTCAATTTCTGGGAATAATTCAATTTTGTCAATTACATTTGTTCCAATTTTAATATCAGGACGAATAAAAATTACATAATCATACACTATACCTCCATCCAATAAGATTTTTACTAAGTTTTGCCATCTATAGACATAGATAACCATGGACTTGAAGTTCTTATGCATGTTTCCGTCATTAAATTCAAAGTCTTCGTAAACAATTTTTCTTATATTGATTTTATCGTAATCAAGGCAACTTCCATGAAGAGAGTCTTCAAATTTTCTTGAATTTAATGAATAATCTGTTCCCTTTTTTTTCTTTCTTTGGAAAAAATCTTGTGAACCTGCATTTTTAGACAGATTTGCATAAATATCTACTTTAACACCTGAATTTAAAATGTACTTCACATGTGACGAGACACAATTCGAAAACGTTCGCGTTTGCCCCATATAGCATAATGCTACAGTTTTCAAATCTATTCCTCCTAAAATTTTACCTTCATTTGATAATACGGTATTGTACTATCAATGTACAAAACAAATCGAATTAAAATGTTAAGCGTTGTTATATTCCATATGCTTTTCCCAGCGTGGATGATGCTGAAATTGACTGAAAGTTCAATCTTGACTACTGAAGAGACATACTTTATATCCAAATCAATTCCGTTTAGAGCTTTATTTTTTCCTGAACTTGGGGCCCAAGACCAAAGGTTTGTTGGCGATACTGGAAATTTAATTGGTTTTCCACTTGGCATATTAAACCAAGTATTGGAAAATTTTCTTTTAGCGGACATTTTCCTTGAATATCAAATTTCAGTTTTTTTAGTGATGTTTTATTGGACTCTATCTTTATTTATCCTGTTACGCCAATTTACTAGTAATTATTTAATTCTCTATACTTCAGTAATTTTTATTATGACAAAGTTGTGGTTTCTGACTAGTTGGATGTCGCAAGCAAAAGTTGCTCAAATTGTGTTCTTTTGTCTTTCTGCTTACATATTTGTCAATATAAGAAAAAAACCACTTCACTCTTCTCTCGGACAATTGACGATTCTTATTTTGTTAACATATTCTTTAACTTTAAATGTCTCACAATTTTTAGCCTCTTGGCTCTCCGTCGTTTTTTTATTTATCCCTATGTCGAATTATTCAAAGGTTAATTTAAGAACTATTCGAAATCATTTTAGAAAAATTGTATTAGTTTTATTATTTTTAATCTTATTGCATAGCCCAGCAATATACATGTATTATACGTATGGACTTCCTAGAGGTACCTCAACAGGTAATTGGTTAGCAACTAACACTTCTTATCTTTTTTCGTTGATAGGCAGAGGGGCTTGGTGGGAATACGGCGGATTTCACGTCAATACAATAAACTTTGAATACATTCCTTGGATTCATAGTTTAGATGATTCGTTCTACGTCCTATTGCAATTTTTTGTCGTTGTATTTGTAATTTTCGTCTCCTTATTCATTCTATACCGGGGCAAATTATCTAACAACGATAAAAGACTATTGATTTATGTATTAAGCTTTGCATTTACGCTTTCTATCTTATCCTCAGGTTCCGGAATCATCCCATTTTATGATGAAATACTTTTACAATTTAGAACCTTAATGATATTTAGAGAACCTTGGGCTAAGTTTAATCCACTTTACTTGATTCTCTTTACCATTTTGATATGCATAAGTATATCGCTCTCAAAAAATAAACTGCTATATTTTTCTCAAATATCAATATTTCTAGTTGTAACAATTTATGGACTAATCATATTGAATTCTTCAACTTTAAATCAAGATGTCAATTCTCCTTTAACAATAAACAGATCGGAAGCTATTTCAATCAGCAAAGTAATTAATCTGACTAATAAGAATGGTTATAATACATGCATATTGGGTCAGTACTCTAATCCCCAATTTAGAACAGTTGAAAGATTTTTTCAGGCTAAATTGGTCAATGATCTTTACGGAATTAGCATTGATAAATCCTTTAATTACTCATGTGCGCGTAAAAAATTTAATAATGTTATCATGCTTTTGAATAAAGATGACTGGGCCATTATTAATTCAGTCCCTAGCGAAGCCGAGATCCTAGAATTGAAGTACCTCTTCATCGTGTATTATAATCAACAATGAGATTAACTAAATTAATAGAATCAAAAAATGTAGTTAACAAACAAGGAGAAAAATGTCAAATTTTTTGACTCGTGTCAAATTCATGAATCACTACAGTCAAAATGGTGAAGATGAAATTATTGAGTCACTTCTGACAAAATTGGAGTTATCTCAAGGTTTGTTCTGTGAATTTGGGGCTTGGGATGGAGAGCATTTATCAAATTGTCGCTTCCTTTTAGACACTGGATGGAAAGGAATTTTTATTGAAGGAGATCCAAAAAGATATGCATTACTTAAAAATAAATTTCAGCATCGTCCCGATGTCATAACAGTGAATAAGTTCATTGGTTTGGATTCTGAAAATAATTTAGATCAAATACTTCAAAGCTTTGACTTAATCAAGAGTGGGAAGGAGCTGGACTTACTTTCCATTGATATCGACGGCGACGATTTAAACATTTGGAAGAGCCTCAAGTCTACAAAACCAATTATAGTTATAATTGAGTACAATAACACGATTCCTAATGATGTTGAGTTCATCCAACCACCTGGAACTCATTACGGTAATTCTGCATTGGCGATTGATAAATTCGCAAAACAAAACGGGTATGCATTTGTATCGGCCACTGAAACCAATCTTTTTTATGTAAGAAGGGACAAAATTAAGGATAAATTTTATGATTTACCTTCAATTAATGAATTAAATTTATTTGCAAATCAACAAAGATTTTGGTTTAGTTACGATGGTGGTTTTATGACGAATCAAATTGAATTAAATACTAAATCATTTATTGTTCCTTGGACAACCTTTATTTCTGGCCAACCAATTCCAAGTTTTCTAAGGGGTCTCGGTAAGTGGAAGTTATTAAGATTTACATACTCAATTTTAAAGTTATTATTTTTTCGTCCATTTATTTTCAGAAGTGTCTTAATAAATGTTCTTCAACTCATCAGATTGTATAAATTAAAATGAAAATTTTAGTTACGGGGAGTGGAGGTCTAATTGGCTCTTACGTTGTAGAACATTATTCAAATGCAGGTCATGAAGTAATTGGAATAGATAACAATATGCGTGAAGTATTTTTTGGACCTGAAGCGTCCACTAAGCCAGTTTCCATGAGACTCAGTGAGAATTTGAAGAATTTTACACATAATAACATTGATATTCGGGATGAACAATCTATCAATGCTTTGTTTTTGGTTCACAAATTTGACGTAATTATTCATTGCGCCGCCCAACCAAGTCATGACAAGGCAAGTCATATTCCTATAATTGATTTTGACACAAATGCTAGAGCAACAATGATTTTATTAGAAGCATTTAGAAATTACTGCCCTAGTGGGATATTTATTTTTTTAAGTACAAATAAAGTTTATGGGGACACCCCAAATTACCTCAGTATTTCCGAAAACCCCACTCGTTTTGAATTCACTGATGATCATTACAAAAAAGGTATTGACGAAAATATGCGAATAGATTCTTCTATGCATTCTTTATTTGGGGTTTCTAAACTCAGTGCAGATTTAATGGTTCAAGAATATGGAAAGTATTTCAACTTAAATACGGTTTGCTTTAGAGGGGGTTGTCTAACAGGTCCACGCCACTCGAGTGTGAAATTACATGGGTTCTTGTCATTTTTAATAAAGTCAAACATGAGTCAACTTCCCTACACAGTTTTTGGTTACAAGGGTAAACAAGTCAGAGACCAAATCCACGCAATAGATGTTGTACGTGCATTTGACCTATTCATTAAGAATCCCAAAAAAGCAGCAGTTTATAACTTAGGTGGAGGTTTCAGCAACAGCGCTTCCATACTTGAACTTGACAATTTAATATATAAATTCACAGGGAAAAAAACAAACTTCACATTTTCGAATGAAGTAAGATTAGGTGACCATAAATGTTACTATACAGACATGTCAAAATTTGAAAACGACTATCCAGATTTTTTCCTAAGTTTTAATATAGAGCAGATTGTACTCGACATCGTAACAGATTTCGAAAATAAGTTAAAATGAAAGAAAAATCAATTCTTTTGGGTTTTAATGGATATCAATATAATATTACTGGAGCCGTGGCAGATTATTTTCTTAAACGGCAGTTTAAAGTTCACAAGTTGATGAATCCACTCTTTCCTCATCATAGAGGGATCAGAAAGATAGAGTCTTCCGACAAAAGTCATGTAACGACGCGAACTTACAACACATTCCTTAGCCCACCTTTTTCATATTTTTTGGATTTTTTCTTTCCCCTTAAATTGCCAATTAGTTCAATCATGATTGGATTTAATCCCTTAATTACCTTGCGGTTTTTACTTTCAAACATCTTACGAAAAGGAATTGTGATTCATTGGAATATAGATTTTTCGCCAAGAAGGTTTAAAAATTCATTCCTTAATACTATATATAATTTCCTCGATAGACAATGCTGTAAACATTCGGATATTCATGTTGATATAACCATGCAAGCGCTGAACGAAAGATACAATCGCTATAAACTGCCTAAACATAATTCAATCATCATTCCTGTCGGGGTTTGGGTGCATTCAATCGTGAAATGTAACGCATTAAATTGGAAATTGAGAGAACTGCTTTTTATTGGCAATTTGTCTGATAATCAGGGAATTTTAGAGCTTTTATCTTCCATGAAGTTATTAACAGATAAATCCTTTGATTTTAAACTTCATATTATTGGTCAAGGGCCAATGTTGGAGGAGGTAAAACAATTCTTAGATCTTAATCCTGATTTGGCAAGAAGTGTATTACTATACGGTGAATTAAGTGAAGAAAATTTTGCTGCGATTGCCAAAAAGTGCTGTTTGGCATTTGCACTATATCCAAAAATAAAAAATACCTTTTCGGCATATTCAGACTCTTCTAAAATTAAAAACTATTTATCCTTTGGTCTTCCCATTATAATGTCAGTAATTCCTACAAATTCTGCGATGCTTGAATCGCTAAAAATTGCGAGAATCGTGGATGTTGAAAGTAATGCAATAGCTATTGAGGTCGAAAATATGCTTACAAATTTTGATCTCTGGAAAAGTTACTCCGATAATGCTTTTCGGTATATTCAAACTTTTGATTGGAATATTCAATTAGACACATTATTGTACACAATTAATAGATCTAAAAATTAGTTTCGTTTTACGATTATAAAATTTTCAATATTAAGAACTTTCAGTCCACTGTTTCTGAAAGCAAAAATTGCATCTTTCGGAGTTCTAACAATTGGATATCCGTGTAAATTAAATGATGTGTTCAACACTCCATAAGTTCCCGTTTTTTTTCCAAAATATGATATTAATTTATAGTATTTTGGGTTTATCTCCACCTTTACTTCTTGAGGTCGCATAGTAAAATCGTAAGGATGCATTGCAGCCTTAAACATTTTTTTTCCTTTTTCGGTTGCTCCACAAGTAACCATCATGAAATCATAAACTGTTTTTGGGTTCACGTTAACGTACATATCCATTTTTTCACTTATAATAGAAGGAGCAAAAGGCATCCAAAAATCTCGATTTTTCATGTATTCATTTATTTGCCTTACAACATCAAAATCATGCGGATTTGCGAGAATTGAGCGATTACCTAAAGCGCGGGCGCCAAATTCCATTCGGCCACAAAAACGACCAACAACCTGACCATCAGACAGATAATTTGCGATCTCATTTTCTGGATCTTTAAATTCATCAATTTTAAATTGACTGTTTTCTAATTCATCTATTTCCTTTAAAATTTCATTTCTCTTCGATTCTTCACCCAAATATAGATGTTTTAACTCTATATATTGAGTCTTATTTTTCTTACTCTTAACAGAATCGTTAAAGTGTAACATTGCGGCACCGATTCCCGAAGATTCATCGCCACAAGAGGGAACCACCCAATATGAATTTACAAACTCCTTTTCTGCAATTATTTGGTTCAATTTTACATTCATAAAAACACCCCCAGCGCAAGCAATGTCCCCTATTTTTGCACTCTTTACATTGATCTCTATCCACTTCAATATTAATTTCTCTAAAAGCATTTGTGTTCCAGCTGCAATATTGTCGAATCGTTCTCCTTTAAACACTTTATCTAGCATGGGAGAAATAGAATCGATATCAATTTTTGAAGCAATCTCATTTTTATCATTTATATAAAATATTTCATTTAACTTCTTAAACACTTTTTGCGCATGATGAACTTTAGCGTAAGGTGCCAGTCCCATTACCTTAAACTCGTGTTCATTTGGCTTCATCCCCAAATATTGTGTGACTTTGCTGTACAAAATTCCAAGTGAACTAGATCTATGTAGCTTTTGTAAAATTACGTACTCATTATTTTGCCAACTTGTTATAGTTCCAAAAAGTCCATCCCCCTCTCCGTCCAAGGTAAAAACTAAAGTTTTTTCTGCATCAAATGGTGATGTAAAATAAGCACTTGCCGCATGACACAAATGGTGATCGAAACAACTAATTTTGGATCTTTTAACTTTAAGTTTTCGAGATATTTTAAGAACTTCAATTTGTCCTTTTATAGTACCGATTGTTCTGATCAAAAACGTATAAAACAACTTATTTATTTTTTTCTTAACTTTAAAAGTAATAGGCAAGTGTTGTATAAAATATAAGAATAAATTGTATGGTAGATAGAAAATATTAAGTGAAACAAACTTGTCTTCTTTGAAATTTCCACTAGAAGAAATACCCGTCGTTTGAAATGGAATAACAAATTTATCTATATCCTGAATCCCTATATTTCCCTGTTTTAGTAAATAACTAATACTGTTCAAAGGAAGTCCTGATTGGCCTTTTGCCCCTGTAAAACGCTCTTCGCTTACAATTCCAATTATTTCCGTATCTTTCATTAAACATGCAGTTGCCGTATGACCGTAGTAAATAGACATAATGTAAGCCATCTTTATACTGTACCATAAGATAGTGCACAGATTATGCAAAAAACAACATCTGCTCATTCTCACTTTATCGATTTTTACAATTTTCGTATATTACAGAAGCGTACTATTTGTTATTGGTGAAACGACGATAGGTCCTATTGGCGATGCTAATGCATCATCATGGTTTTTGAACTTTATTCATATGGTAATTAATGACCGCAACAACGATTTTTATAAAATAGGACTTAATTCACAAAGAATTACTGCTTTTCCGCAAGGTGAGTCATTAGTCAGTTCAGCTGATTTAAACCAAATTCTTTTCAGACTTCCCCTTTTTATGCTATCTTCGATGTTCGACAGCCTAGTTTTGACAAATGTCCTCACAATAATCAATCATTTACTCCTTTTCCTAGTGGTTTACTATGCATATTATGCCGTGGTAAATAAGTATTGGGTCGCGTATGTAGCAACTCTTGCCTTTTCTTTTTCACATTCAATTACAAAAATCGTAGAGAATCATCCGATTTATTTAACAATTTGGCTTTTTTTGCCAGTATATTTTCTTTTATTTAAATCTGATGAAATTAAGTCTCGAAAATCTTGGACAATTTCTATCGTCTTTATCGTTCTTTTTGCAACAATCGATATTTACTTTATGCTTTTTCTAATGTTTTTTTTAGTAACATATTTGGTAAGTCGAATTCTTTCAGAAAAATTTAAATTAAATCTTAGATTTTCAAGCACAAAGATTGTTACTAATACTTTAATTCTTTTAATTTTGATAAATGGAACTCTAGTCTACTTCTTATTTTCAAGCGGCACATTTAGAGAAAGAGGTGACTTTATAGGTTTTCGACCTCGCTTTAGCCACCTTATAACTTATTACGACTTTAGCATCGATCTAAATCGTATAGTCAAGTTTACCGGCGTATCCATGCAAAGCCAAATTGCAGGTTTTGAGTCTGTTCACTACATGATTGGCGCGATGTTGACATTAATTTGTCTTTTTTTATTAAGTATAATTATGTTTCCTAAAAAAAGTTTTATCATGACTATTTATCGTGGATTAACCCCTCATTTTTTATTTTCATTAGTTTTTTCATCACTAATACTTATATTTGTCATCCTAAATGAATTTAATTTGGCAGGAATTTATTTTATAGATCTCTATAAACTTTTTTTTCCATATGCACGATCTAGTTCAAGAGTACTTATTTTCCTGCATTTCTTTTTTATTTACATGATATTATTTCTTCTATCTAAGTTGTTTGTCTCAACCAACAATTCAAAAGTCTTGATTTTTTCGATTCTTCTGTTACTCGATGTTAATTTATCAAATAGATTTTCGCCGAATTCAACAGAAATGTTTGGCAACAATATCTATACTTATATAGCGAAATATACATCAAACGATAGTGTCTTGGCCGAGATATTTCCCGGAGAAACCGAGGTTCCATTTGCAGCTTGGCAAATTGTTCACCAAAGAAAACTTTCAAATAGTGTTATTGACAGAGACGTGAGTCGTCCGATAGAAAACGCATTGTCACCTGGTGATCCTCAAAGTTCATGTATCCTTCGCTCTCAAGGTGTCGATTACTTAATTGCCTCAGCTGTTGATCGCCAGTTCCTTGATTCACTTAAAACCAATGCAAATTTTCAAATCATCGGACTATTTCAACACCCAGACAACTATGCTTTTGATTCCAAAAGACTTAAAAGACTTTCTGGACGCGATTTTTTCGAGCTCAAAGATGCACTTATAAGTGTTAATCCGGGTCGAAAACAGAACGTTTATGTAAATCTCTTGACTGGATTTTACCCGTTAGAGTACTCGTTTTATTCAGGAGTTTGGACCTCACAGGTGGTGTCAAGTTTCTCGATTATGCCTGTTAACACTAATGTTAAAGTTAAAAATGAGCAAACGGTTTACTTCGGTGTGGTTGGCTTAAAGGATATAACAATTGAAATTTATCAGAAAGAGAAAAAAATTATAAAGAAAATTGTACCGAAAAACATTTTAACAGAAATCGAATTTAAAGCTGAAGTTAGTGAGCCTATTTTACTAAAAGTTGACAAGTTGTATAAAATTGAAGATGTAATTCCTGATAGTGATGATTCAAGAACTGTTGGCGCGTTTCTAACCTCCTTAAGAACTGGTGGATGTTAAATGTCTAAACTTGTATCAATTCTGACATTAACCCATAATGATTATGATTTTATATTTGAATTTGTCGAGTCTATATGTGATAATTTTAGGACAACGTCAAGTCAAGTTGAATTACTTTTTTATGCATGGGAATGCGACGAAAAATATCTAGAAATTCTAAATAAACTAAACTCACTATATGATGTAGATTATATTAAAATTTTCACTGGGTCAAATCTGGGCTTTGCTGGGGGAAACAATTATTTGTCAGAATTGGCAATTGGTTCAAATTTAGTTTTTCTCAATCCGGATACTTCAATACAAAGGATAGATATTACTCAGATTGATCGCAATTGCGAAAATAATTTTATTACGGCTTTTAAGATAACACTGACTAAAAATTTATTGGGGGAGTCACGAATGAATGGGAGAGACTCTACCCACCAGTGGTTATCATGTGACTATTGGTTTTATCCTCAACCTGTAGATATCAATTCAAGGTTTATCTATGCTGACGGAGCTGGATTTGCAATTTCAAAGAAGTTGTTCCAAAAAATTGGAAAATTTGATAATCTTTTTTTTGTATTTGCAGAAGATGTAGACTTAAGCATTAGAGCTTTTTTACTTGGTTACTCTGTTCTTCCTACAATTTCAACGGAAATCTATCATTTTTCAGGTGGCACTATTCAAGGAGGTGCACCATTAATTGACGGGTATAGGACAACAGAATTTCGTAGATTTATGCATGAAAAAAATATGATTATGATTGCCTTGAAATACCTAAGCCCCTTTTTTTTATTTTTATGGATTTTAACATGGCTACCGCAATTTTTTGCAACAATTTCTCTCTTTATAATTAATCGAAACTTCAACCTCTTGAAATCTTTATTTAAATCTCTAATATTTATATTCAGAAATTGGGAAGAAATTTCAAGGAATAGACAGAATTTTAAAACAAAAAAGACAAAATCAGATTTAGATTTATTTACAATCCTACAACCCTATCCATCTCGATTAAAACTTTTTTATCGTTTTGGAATGCCAAAAAAATAAGTTCTTAACGCCAATAAGTATATAAGTCTTTATCTATCTCGTATTTCATGTCAAGAATTTTTCGCTTTGGTTGTTCCAAAGCCCATTCAAAAACCTGCCGTGTTACCTCTTCTACTTGGGTGTCGTCTGCAAAATTTAATTCAGATTTGGCTTTGTTATGGTCGGAATAAGCATGCATAACCTCATGTCTTTTCTCTACATATTGTATTTTTGGGCTGAAATTAAACTCTTGTGACACTTTCTTTACGATTCTAGCTAATTCATTAATAGTTACGACCCTGTCTGAACCAATATTGTAGGTTTGAAAATCTCCCTGCAAAATCAATTTTTCAAGTGGCTCAAGAATGAATTTTACGTCTGAAAATGCACGCGTCTGCTCTCCGTCCCCAAAAATCATTAGTGGTTTTCCCGAAATTGCATTATGAACATAAATACCTAAAACATTTCTGTATTTGTCCCAGATATTTTGAAATAATCCAATCACATTGTGGGGTCGTATAATTGAATACCTGAGATTAAATTGGTTTCCAGCACAGCGTAAGTCATGCTCTATTGATAGTTTTGCAACTCCATAGGGATCATCGGGTAAACAATTCATAATTTCTGTAAATGGTGGATTCTGGGTACCGTAAACTGCCATACTTGAGGCAAAAACAATTTTGGTTTGATTTTGTATGCATGCATTTATGATTGATGCCGATGCAAGCACATTATTTTTGTAATTAAAATACCTAATGAAGGGGGATAATCCTTCAGCAGCATAGGCAGCAAAATGGTACACTACTTCAGGCTTGTGTTTTTCTACTATCTCCCTTATTTTAGTTTGACTATCTAAGTCTAATTTATAAAAAATGAAATTTTCATCGACAGGTAATAAATCGATGAATCCACCTGTTAAATTATCTATTCCGACTACTTTATAGTTCTTATTAAGTAAGAATCTAGCAAAATTATTTCCGATTAATCCCGCGCATCCAGTTATTAAAACTGTTCTTTGAGTATTAATGTTTACCATTAAGTACCTCATTTAACTTTTCAGGATAATCAGTGCAAAAATTTACATTACCATAGTGTTCGTTGAATTCCTTAAATAATTTCCAATCACCATAAAAATCTCTTCTATGAAGTTCTCCCGAGACAAAAATAAAGATTTTCTCTGGGTAATTATGTAAAAATCCTCTCATGAATTCAAATCCTCCGGAAGTAAAAGAATCGACCCAAACATAATCAAAGGAGAATGGCAAATCGAGATTATTTTCGTACTCACTCACTCGCGGTGCGATTTTTAATTCAGTGTTTCCGTAAATTACCATTTCTGGGAATGACATGTCGAAAAACATATGTTTAGCTTTTATGCTACTTTTCTGTATCAAATCAATTAAACCATCTGTTTTTACATTTATAGCCAAAAGTCCTTGAAAATCAATCCCACAGATTTTTTTAAATTCTAATACACCTTCACTCTTACTAGTAGGTTGATCGTGTGAAATTACAAGCTCAGAATTAAGACTACGAATATCAATTTCGCACCCAAATCCTTTTTCTGCAGAAATTAATATCGCCTCATAAGAGTTAGGTGATACTTCCCCACCCCAGCAACCACGATGAGCAATAATCTTTGTTGAGGTTACGACCTGAGCCATTCTATTTATCTCGCATTAAATACGAATTCAAATCTTCGGGGGTGCCTACCCCAAACATTTTATTTACACTAATTGGCTTGATAACCTTTCCTTCTGAAATCGCCTCATTGAAGACTGGAGCTACGTAGAATTCACCATTTGTCCTTATTTCTTTCTTGATCATAGATTCACAGAATTTGACAAAATCGTTGCCGTGCTTCCAATAATAGACACCGACGGTTGCAATATTGCTAATTGGATTTTTCTCAGCCACTTGAATTATATCATTTGAAGAGTCAACTTTTACAAACGACCATTTAGGATGCGTTGAGCTAAAAGTCAAAATTGCGCCGTCCGCATTTAATGAGTGAATTCTATGCATCGATTCAACACTATTCCATTCTATGATCTGATCACTATTTGCTATGAGCAAAGGATAATCGTTGTCAATCAAACTGATTGCTTTTAGGACAGTGAGCGCCGCCCCCTCGGTTATTTCATCAATTTCTATGACTTTGCATCCAGGTTTGATCAGATTTAGCACAGCATCAATTCTGAATTTATCTACATGATCTTTTTGAACTATAAAAATATAATTTGCATTAATTCCCAACGATTGAACTACTCGAGCAATCATAGGCTCGCCCTCTACGTCAATTAAAGGTTTTGGAAAAGAGTATCCAGCAGTTTCGAATCGACTTCCTTTACCAGCCATTGGGATGACCACGTTCATGTTTGGCTCTTCCCAGTTTAGTCCAAACGACTCATTATCCATACTTAAATCCTCCATTATCTTTCTAATTAATTTTTCGTTCAAATCAAGTCTTTTTGTAATTCCAAAAACTTTTGCGCAACTTAATTCCGCAGCCAATCTACCAATTGGGCTATCTTCGACAATTATCGTTGCCTCTGGACTCGTGGAAAAATATACCATAGCTTTAAGAAAAATTTCAGGATTCGGTTTTGGTTGATTTACACTCTCATTTGACAACGTTAAGTCAATCAAATCAATTATTCCTAGTTTTTGTAATACAAGATTAACCGTTTGCGCAATAGAGTTTGAGCAAACTGCAATTTTACATCCCGTTGATTTTAACAATTTGAATAAGCTTATAAGTTCTAAATCTATCTGTAACTCTTGAAGTAACTTATGCGTAGCGTTTTGCTTTAGTTTCCAAATTAATTCCGATTCATAATTAGCAATCACTCCTCTTTGCTCTAGAACTTTAATCTTTGTCATAGTAGATAAACCATCAAAGTTTTGTAAGTGATCTTGATGTTCAATTACTTCTTTTCCAAGTTCTGCCAATGCTAAATTAAGCGCAACGAAGTGTAAGTCTCTCGTGTCGACAAGAACCCCGTCTAGATCAAATATTACAAGTTTTTGTAATACTGCCCTTGAATCCATGACGACAGCATATCAGTATTAACAAATTTTTCAATCTAACTGAACAAGTGTACCCCTTAAATCTGAATATGATAGGGTTACCTTAATCATTAAGACTGCTTGAAAATATTGGAATGAATTTGTAAAATGAAAATATGTGAATTAGTGAATTTAGAACAAGATCAATGGCAAAATCTAATGAAAAAATCTAATTATCCAATTCTCATGCATTTACCTGAATTTCTAGATTATCATCAATCGAAGTTCAAATGGAATCATCTATATATACTTAATAATGAGAACGAATTATTAGGATATCTACCTTGCGCTAAAGAAGAAGATAAAATTAGCTCATGTCCAGGAATCAGTTTTGGTGGACTAACTACCTTTAATCAATCCTATGAATTTTATATGAGTGCATATGAAGAGTTGTTACGGTGGGCAGAAAGAAAATTAATTAATAAAATTGAAATAAATTTACCTCCAAACATTTACAAATTGAACAATCACCAGTTAGAAGAATATGTCTTATATAAACTTGGATTTAATTTATCCAATATTAAGTTAAGTAATATAATTGAGACCAAAAACTATCCCGATTATGCGAAGAAAGTTTTTAATCGAAATGTAAATAATGCGAATAAGAATGGAATTATTATTGAATTTTTTAATATGCCTGACTTAGATTTAATTTATAAAATTTTAGCAAAAAATAAAATCAAATATAATACAGTTCCCACACACACTTTAGACGAATTAAAATATCTACTAACCAAATTTTCAGATAGAATATATTTTTTTGTTGCAAAGTCAAAACAAAATCAAATAATAGGAGGTCATTTACTAATGGAAATTACACCAAATGTTATTCTTGTATTTTATATTTTTACAGACAAGGATTATGAATACCTAAGAACATCGGAGTACTTGACTCACCACACTATCAATTATGCCAAGAAAAAAGGATTTGAATTTGTAGATTTTGGAGTATCGGATAATGTTTTTGAAAATAGAATATCGCAAAACTTGGTAAAGTTCAAAGAAAAGTCTGGATCTTTAGGGTTGATGAGAACGAAATGGATTTATGAAAAATAAAATAAATCTTGCCATATGTGCATACAAAGGGTCCTCAGTAGGACTCCTAAACAAATTAGTCATCGATGAAAGATATGTTATTAATAAAGTGATTACTAGTTTTGATAAAGTTAATAATTCTCTCGAAGAATTATGTAAGCTTCATAACATTGATCTCATATTAATTAAGAACAAAACAGAATTAATCACTTTGAAATTAAACTGCGACATACTAATTGTGAATTCTTTTCCATTTAAACTTCCAAAAACTTTTTTCAAACAAGCAAAACTGTATGCAATAAATGTTCACCATAGTCTTCTTCCAAAATTCAAAGGGAAACACCCCATCAATTGGAATATTGTGAGTTCTAGTAAGTTTTGCGGCGTTTCCATTCATCACTTAAGTGAGGATTTTGACTCTGGGAGAATCATATCGCAAGCAGCTATTCCCCTTCCCCAATATATCTCAAGCAAAGAGCTTTCAATAAAATTAATCAATTTGAGTGAAGATATTTTGCTATGTACTTTAGAAATACTCAGTAATTTCAAGGAAATTCGGGGGATGAAGGCGAACGCAAATGGAGGTGACTGGAAGAGGCCGAGAATTCCAAAAGATGGATTAATCGATTTCAATTTAACAGATAAGCAAATAAAAATAATGGTTACCGAATCGACTGAATCTGATCATGCAAGTTATGGTAATACAGAACGAGGCCGAAAAATATTCTTTGAGAGTATTGTTTCAAATAGAACTGGCTTGATCCTTGCTAAAACTGATCATAGTATTTTGGTTAAAACAAAATCTGGTATCATAAATTTGAAAGTTTCCAAGCAAGATCTAAAGATACTCAAGATTGGAGATATTTTTACTCAATAGGTTTTTTTTAAATCTTAATATAAATACGTTACAAACTAACGATAAAGCTGCATGTAGCGTTAATGTAGAAGGTTGAAAAGATTCCTTAGGCATATGCACAGGCATTTCGTAGACGGGCAATTTATGAAGTTCACAAAAGTAAATAAAACTAGTATTGAATTCATACCGTTTTGGTTCTAATCTTGTTATGAACTTGCGTAAAAGGATTGTTTCGGTGATTATAGATCCTTGTGTGTCTTTAATTCGAGACTTTAGTATCGTAAATCGAAGAAATCTATACAAAAGCGAAGAAACCCGGCGAAATACTTGCCTATTTATAGTAGAACCTTTAGCTGCTTTAGAACCTAAATAAACACTATGTTTCAGATTAGAATACATAAAATACTTTTGAAAGTACTCGATATCAGTTGTGCCAAATGGAAAATCGTCAGTTGTTATGAACGTAAATTTCTCCGTACAGTTGCTAATTCCCTTAATAATGGCTTGACTTAGTCCAGTTTCAGATTGATCAAGGACAAAATGAACTAATGGGTATTTTTCTTTCAAAATAGGGATGAGCTCATTTTTGAGGTAATCGAAAGTACCGTCAGATGAACCATTCTCAACTAGTACCACTCTCGGCGAAATATTTTGGCTTTTATCTAAAAAATTTGTTAGGTTGTCTTTTATAAAATTTCTGCAATTGTGACAAGCTATTATAGTATTGAGCATTTTGCTTTTTCAATCAATTCCATTAATCTTTCCGCTTCAACTAATGTACAGAAATTATTTTTTCCACCGTGCAGAAATTGTCTAAATTCTTGATGTTCTAATTCCAATGGTTCAACTAAATTAATTTTAATCTGTCTTGAGACCGGGTTAAAATCTCCTTTTAATTTTCTAACATCGTCCCATTTAATTAATGTTAAATCATTTTCTATGTACTCAAAAGAGTTTGTAATGTAATCAATACTTATGAGCCCCTGATTACACCATATATACATTTTCCGTATCTTTATTGGGCTCACACAATTAGAAAAGAGATTGATAAGTATTCCACTTTCTAATTTTCCAACTATTTGTACTGTATGACTATAACCATCAGGGTATTGATTAGTATTTTGTGCAGCATTATTCGCGGTAATAAAATTAAAATCTTCTCCAGTCAATTGCAAAATTAAATCTAAATCATGACTGATCAAGTCTGTAAATAAATCTAACTCTCTATTAATATAAAAATTTCCACCCCCTGCCCTATAAGTTATTATGCTAATTGGTTTTACCTCAGGATTCTCAGAAAAGAAATTTTTTAATGCTTTAAAAACAGGATTATGTCTCTCTATGTAACCAATACCCACAACAATTCTAGCATTAGTGCATTTAAGGTGTTCTTTAAAAGCCTTGAAGTTCTTTGAATCATTGAAGCCTGGCTTTTCAAGTAAAATACCTTTCAAATTTATAGGAAGTGTCATACAAATGTTCAAGGACTCATTTGAGGGAACAGCTACAACAAGATAATCCATTTTTGTTTTTTCAAATTCTTTAAAGTTCTTTAATTTGATTTCGTTGTCATACGTTTTTAAATTGTTTAAAACAACGGGATTCTTATCAAATAAAAAGATTCTCTTTACCTTACTATCTCTTCTTAGGTACCTGAGATGGTTTAATCCCATGTTTCCAAGTCCTATAATGCCTATAATCACTTTAAACTCTCATAGTGAGAATTAATAATCTGAGATATATAGTAAGCGTCAAATTTTGATAATTTTGGATATATAGGTATCTGAAGTACGCGCTTGGTCAAATCTTTAGTTACTCTGAAGTCAACAGTCGATACGTTATTTGAACTTTCTATTTCAAAGTGTTTAACTTCCGTGAGTGATGAAGGATAGAAAATTCTAGTCTCTATTCCGCTTTTTTCAAGTCTTTTTGAAAGCTCGTCCCTAATTTGATTTGAGGGACAAAGAAGTGTGAATGAATTATAAGAATGACCAATCACCATAAGCACGTTTTTGCTAAGTATATCTTTATTTATTTGTTCTATGTATATACTCGCTATTAATCTTCTCTTTTTGATGAAACTATTTAAATTATTTAACTGTTCTAGCCCTAGCGAGGCATTCAATGCGCTCATTCTCAAATTTAATCCAACATAAATGTAATTATATCGACTAGACATACCTTGATTTATAAAAACTTTTACAAAATTAATTAAGTTAGTGTTATTGGACAATACCATCCCTCCTTCGCCTGTGGTAATATTTTTAGAGGGATAAAATGAAAACGCTGAAGCGAGCCCAACTGTACCCGATAACTGTCCATCAGCATACTCAGATCCTAGACTTTGTGCGCAATCTTCAATAACTTGAATATCAGGATACCTTTTTATAAATTTTTTGATCAAATCAAGATCAACATTTCGTCCAAAAAGGTGAACAATAACGACAGCTTTTGTTCGGCTGCTAATACTTTTTTCTAATTTATCAAAATCAATCAAAAGTGTGCTTGGATCTACGTCAACAAATTTAACCTTTCCTCCTGCCATGATAACAGCATTTGCAGCTGCAATAAAATTAAAAGAAGGAACTATAACTTCATCGTCTTTGTTGAGTTTTAAATATCTTAAAATCACAAAAATTGCATTTGTCCCAGAATTAATTGCCACGGCATGAAAATTTGCGCCATGTTTAGATGCAAATTTACTTTCGAATTTTCTAATTTTTAGAGAATTAGCTAACTCTTCAGACTTTAAAGTTCTGAGTTGCTGTATCAACGACCAAATAGTTATAGTAGGGCGAGAAATTTTGAACTTTTTTTTGTAACCAATTACTATCAAATTTCGAGTCAGTAATATGAGTTGATGTTTTAGACAAATCTCTTTTTTGTTGGTACTCATCCCACCTTCTTATACATTTTTGTTTTCGTATAAAACGTTTCCCGACAATATTGGAATTCTAGTAATCCTAGGGGTATACCCCCGCGAACGCATTAACTTATCGATCTCGTGATAACTCCCCCCTCCCTTGTAAATAGGAATAATACTTACCTCACACAAAATTAATGTTGGGAAAATGCCACATTGAAAAATGTCTTTTAATATATTTATTTCATAACCTTGTAGATCGAGCCACAATAATCCTATTTCACTTAAGTCAAATTTATCCATAATATTTCGTATAGAAATACCTTGAACCAGTAATTTATCCTTTATCTGTATTTTTGGAAAAATTTTCCTATCTAAGGGTTTAAGCAATGAACTTGAGCCGCTATATTTTTGATAATTGAATTCAATTAACTTACAATCCTTGGAGCTCTCCACTAAGGCATTCATAAGTAGGTCTAATCCGCAAATCTCATTCTTGGCAGCCTCTTCAAAAAGGTGAGGATTAGGTTCAAGACTAATGATCCTAGCCTCAGGAAAATATCTACGTAATTCTTTTGTGTCAGCTAAATCATAAAAACCGGCTTCGATAATCACTCTTATCGTAGGATTAAATGCATGTACCTCTGCTACTAAAATTGTTTCTAGGTGCTTGTTGGTTATGAGTCTTCCAAACAACAATAGGGGATTTCTTAATAAAGCACGTAGTAGAATTATTAGCGCTAACAAGATCGATTTCATTACCTAATGATATCAAGTGTGGGGCGACTGGGGCTCGAACCCAGGACCGACGGATTATGAGTCCGTAGCTCTAACCAACTGAGCTATCGCCCCTTAAAAGACTCTCAATTCATAACTAATCCTAATGATTATGAAATAAGTAAGTATATTCAACACATGTTCAAAAAATTGGCCAAATCCTCTTTCGTGGGAGGGTTGGTCTTCATTTTTCTTTTCCTGCCTATAGGCATTAATCAGATCCAGTTTGAAATTTTAAATAATGATTCGAATTCCTTTCATTTATCTATGTTGAATGATCGCGAAATTGATTTTAGTATGAAATTTCCTTGCGCAATTGGTGAAACCCAACCAATTTGGCTAGTTGAGTTTTTTGGAGGTCCAGCCTTAAGAGCTGAACTAGATCCGAAGTCAATAAATTTACTTGTGGGTCATAAAGATTTGAAACAAATCAAAATAATCTCATTTAAGCGTGACAGTAACAATTTAGAAGAAAGTTGTTATGAAGAAATTATCTATTCTAATACGATGCGGACATTCAATTATATAGGTAATGAAACTAATCAGAAGCAAAGAATTTCAAATGACTACCAAGTTCAGCTAGATAGAGTTGTAAAATTTAATCCTGAATTGGAAATGTTCGATATTAAAATCTCTATTGAGTCAAAGTCTGATGTCGCTAGAGTCAGCCCCACTAAAATTGTGTTGATTTTTATAACGATTATAGTTTTTTACTTTTCTTGTCGGAAAAATTCAGTATTAAGGCCGAAGAAATTCTCAATTTCTAAATTTGCTCGTGGGGAAAATCTATTATTTCTACTTTTTGCTACTGGATTATCTTTAGTGACTCTCCCAAGAGGTGATGACGGATGGTATCTCTTAATGAACAAGTACTTCAATTTTACAAGCAATTACGATAACTACGTTTTCCCTTCTCCAAGGCCTAGTGGATACTTGCATAATTTTCTAAATTCCGTTTTTACTCAGTCTAATACCATTTTTTCAACTCGATTTCTTTCTATAATATTTATAATTCTCGCATTTATCTTAGTTATTCGAGTTAATAATCAATTAAATTCTTACCTAGGGAATAATTCTAGTTCATATTACAAAGTTATATTCTCGTTCTCACCTTTGCTCTTTATCGCATCCTTAAACTCATTGAGACCTGAGGCAGTAATTGCATTTCTTTACATTTTTATTCTCTATTTAATCATGGTCATGAACAAAGATAATTTCTTTGTTTATTCAGCCATAATTATTACTCTCATTGGATTAGGGCTATCTACCCACCAGCAGGCTACAATCTTGCTTTTTGCAGCCTTCCCAATTTTACTTAAAATGAGAAATTTTGGTCCCAAGTTCACTTTTGACAATGTTTTTATTCTTTTACTTGGATCAACGATTGCGATTCAGTTGATATTTATTAATGGCAACATCTTCAGGCTCTTAAACACAATTAACAGGTTTACTGAAGCTGCCAATATTGCTTCCCCTGGAAGATTTTTAAACAATTACCCCCTTTATGCCGAGTGGATAAGGCCTTATCACTTATATTCTTCAGGATTATCTACTCAGCCACAAATATTTATGGGTACACTTTTATTTGTTTCTTCAATTTTCTTGATTTTTACTGCCTACCAGTTATTCAAATCCCCAAATTTGAAATACAGTCCGGTTCATTTCTTGGCCATGTCTGCAGGTCTTGCTCCATTAGGGCTATTGCTAAGCCCAATCAAATGGTCTTGGTACTACGCTCCCCTATATCTGAATATTCTTCTTTCCTTCTTGATTCTCAATAATTCTGGCGTCTATAGGAATTCCGTCAAAAAAGTCTATGGGCAGATAATTGTTGTTGGTCTTTCTGCGGCATTGGCGTTTACCTACGATTGGAGACCAAATGACTTTAATTGGCCGCTTAGATCAATCTCAATTGAAGACTTAAACACCAATTATTGGTTTATATTTGGAAGCCTTAAATCAGGTGCGATCTGGTTAATTTTCACAGCACTTGTTTTACTTGCTGTATATCTATTGAGACATAGAAATATTGAATTTATCTCTAGGATAAATTCAATATTTATTGTCTTTATTATTTCTTTACTAGGGTTTATCCACATCACCCCACCTGTGGCTGATGCAATCAAGAATCCAAATGAGTGGACTTTTGTTAAGCAATCAGTGGTGGGACTTTGGGATAGGGATGCTAGATGTGGACTTGCCAGCACCATAAAAGATGAAAAGACAGGTAAACCTATTCAGCAGTTGTTAGATGAAAACGATTGGTCTGTGGTTTCAATGCCTGCGCCCTACATTTTCATTCCATGCACAAAACCAGTTTCTACTGAAGCTGGTTCATGGTTGATGCCAGATGTGGGTTTTGGATGGGTACCTGTGTATGACCAGCAACGACTAGCCACAATGACTGATATCACCATTTTGGGTTGCGATGAAACCCTTAACACCGAAGATTCAGCTCAAAGATGTTTCTACAAATGGGACACAGACATCAAGAATTTGCCACCTTACAAATCCACTGTTGTGTCCTATCCCGACTACAGTCAGTTAAGTGAAAAACTCAACCCTTTCAACTAGCAAACTAGTTCTCAACCTTTCTTTGCTCATAGTTGCTCTTGTAGCCGTTTTTTGGCCTTTAGAGGCCCCAGAATTTGATTACACCTGGAAACCAACAGCTAGCAATAGCCAGGTCAGAATTCCCTTAATTGAGCAAAAACCAGATTTCTTCAAAATGACATTTGATTGTCAGGTCGGAATTGAACGTCAAGACTGGGTCGTCAATTCCGAAGGTGGCACACCCTTCCAAGTCACCCTCACAAAAGAATTTGTGGTGGTAATTACTAAAAACATAGAAACCCAAGATTTAAACAATATCTACTTTGAAAGAAGTCCGACTGAAAAAAATTGTGTTAGTTCACTTGCATTCAGTGGAAATACTTGGACACTAAATGACTTTGGAAAGACTTTATCCAAAAAAAATCCAGCTGAATCACTCTTTGAAATATCAAACATTTTACAATGGAACCCATTTTTCCTGAGTGATAACGCTTTAATCCAGATCAAATCTTCACCCTTCGTCCTTGAAAAATCAAGTCTCTTAAGAACCATGACCCTATTAAGTTTAGGGTTGCTGGTGTTATTTCAGTATCTAGCAAAAATGAGTTCAGTAAAGATTATTTCTGCTGCAAAATCTTATATTAAAAAAAGTAATTTACTTGCTGCAGTATGGGTAATCATATTGGTCTTCATTTCAATTCCTAAAACCGATGATGGTGGGTATCTAATATCTGCAAGAGCTCTAAGAGATTTTGGTGTTTTTAGTATTTACTATGTTCCGGTTTCAGCACCAACAGGTCACTTACACACACTTTTAAACTCAATATTAACTTTTCAGTCAGCATCAATAGTGTTAGGAAGAATTATTCCAGCACTTTTCTTATTAGGAAGCTTTATCATTTTAAACAAAATTATCACAAAAGAAAATTCACTTAAGAACTCACAAATCTTAAAATACTTCTGCTACATTACGTGGATTCTTGCTTCATCAAGTCTTATGACTCTTAGACCTGAGCCGATAATTGCGTTTTTCTTAGCTTTAAACTTATTTCTAATTTATTCATTAAATTCTAAAAACTACGCCCAAAATTTTATACTCTCGATATTAAGTGGCGTTGTGGCAATTAATATTCATCAAACTGGAATAATTGTGCTAGCGACAGCTATTTCGTTTTTATTCAACAAGAAAATATTATCTATTTTAAAAAGTGAATACTTAAGATTTACTCAGTTAATAACACTTTGTCTAGCGATAACTTTTTACTGGCAAACTCCCCAGCATGCGTTTAAGGCCTATCGGCAATTTTCAGATTCCTTTCTTAAAATCTTTCCAGGCCAATTTGATGTGATATATCCTCCGTGGTTTGAATTCAAGAGAATTGATCATTTACTAAACTCAGGATTAAGCACTGGAATAGTTAAATTAATTGCATTGCTGACTCTGTTTTATCTTTTCCTAATTGTTTTGATAAGAATCACTAGTAAATTTTCACCGGTTGATTCCCAGTTGATGATTGTAAGCGCGCTGGCACTTATTGGTCTTTCACTTGTTCCTACCAAATGGTCTCTCTACTATCCAGCACTGTTTCCAGTGCTCATAATCTCCCAATACTTGTTATTAAAATACCGAAATAAGTTTCACGAATACTTACTTTTTGTTGGAGTAATTTTCATTGGGTTTATATCTTTTGACACTAATTGGAGAGCTCAAGATAGTGATTGGCCATTGATTACTCTGGATTTAACTCAAACTTCACTAATTGATGTTGTTCGTGAAAACTTGTTTGTAGCCCTTTTCCTTTTCATCTTGTTTGCATTAGTTGTATTTTTAAGAGTTAAAAGTGTTATTACTCTGACTAATTATTCATTTGCATTTATAGCTGGAAGTTTACTCCTTTTCCAAATCACTCCTCCCCTAGTTGATGCTATAAAGAGTCCAACCTGGTCATTTGTAAAAAGTAATTTTTCATCAACTACAAATATTTTCAATAACTGTGGGATGGCAGAGTATTTAGATTCAGGTTCAAACGCGAGTCTTTCACTGAAGGAATTGATCAAGAGAAATGCAATTTCACCTGAAATGATCTATTTCAATCCTTGTGAGAAGTTAATCGACTTAAGACAAGGTGTGTGGCAAGAGCCAAAGTATGGCGTGGGACCTGTAACAGTGCTTGATCAACAAAGATTAGCTTTTGGTACCCAGATTGATAAAATTGCCTGCCTACAAGATCGTAATGACTCTAAATTTGAAAGATACTGCTATTACAAATGGGACTCATCAGTTCCGTATTTGATTTCTTACTAAGCAGGAAAACTTAACTGTTCTACGAACTTGTCATTAAAATCAGCACGATCTGAAAGTTCAACATACTCAACTTGATCAAGCAGAGCCGTTGCGCCATTTCGTTCATTCTGTGACAAAAGCACCATTTTTGCACCCTCACCAGCAACATTTCCAGCACTAACAATTCTCATCACCGGAAGCTTTGGCACCAGACCAATTCCAATGGCTGAAGCTGGTGATAAATACGAGCCAAAGGAACCAGCAAGTAGCACTTGTTGAATATCAATTTCTTGAACATTCAACTGCTCTAGCAGTAATTTCCAACCTGTGGCAATTGAAGCTTTAGCAAATTGAAGCTCTCGAACATCTCTTTGGCTTAGATAAACTAATGGATCACTTTTTGTGCCATGCAAAATAAAGATTCTTTCATCTGAGTCAAGTGAAGTCAGATTATTAGCTAACAAAGGATTGATTTTTTGAGCTTGCTCATCGCTTACAAATCTTCCTGATTTATCTAGCAATCCACATTTGGCTAATTCAGCAACAGCATCCACAAGTCCAGATCCACAAATTCCCTGAGGTTCAACTTCCCCAATTACTTGTAAATGAACTCCCTTTTCATCGATTTTTACTACTTCAATGGCACCATCTGCTGCTCTCATTCCGCACTTAATGGAGGCTGCTTCAAAAGCAGGTCCAGCTGGAGCTGCTGTAGTTAGAATTTTTTCACCATCACTTAAAACAATTTCACAATTTGTGCCCACGTCAATAAATAGTCTGGTTCTTTTATCTCTATCCATACCTGTGGCTAAAACGCCAGAAACAATGTCTCCTCCTACATAGGCGCCAAAAGATGGGAAAATATATGTTCTTGCATTCGAATTGATGTCTAATCCGATCTTGTCAGCATTTAACACAGGCCATGATTGTGAGGCTGTGATAAACGGTGCTACCCCTACCGGCTCTGGATCAATTCCTAAAATCAGTTGGACCATGGTTGCATTGCCCGCTAGGGCAACTTCATAGACAAATTCTTTGCTCACTTCAGATTCGTCCAATACTTCTTTGGTGAGTTCATTAAGAGTTTCTTGTGCGGCTATCTGCAATCTTGAAAGTGCATTTTCATCCAGCATCGTCGCAGAAATTCTAGAGATGACATCGGCGCCATATGGCTGTTGTTTATTTAGCATCGATTTGACTGACACCGGAGTTCCTGAGTTCAAGTCCATTAATGTTGCTACCACTGTGGTGGTGCCCAAATCAAAGGCGATTCCATAGCTTTGCGCCGTGGTATCTCCCTTTTCAATGGCAACCAAATTGTTATCCACAATAACTGCGGTGACTTTGTAGTTTGATTTTCTTAATATCGTTGGAAGATTAACTAGTACTTCAAAATCAACTTCTACTTCTAAATCACTAATGGCATCTTTTACCCTGTGAATATCAGGTCTTTGATCATGCAAAGTTGGTTCATCTAGTTCTAGATATCTTTTTTGAACGGCTGGTCGAAGTATTACTTGACGACCTACTCCAACTGTGGCTGCTTTTGGTCTTGTAGTCATTGCTGGAACTGTGATTGCTAAGTTTTCTGTTGCTCTCGCAACGCAAGCTAGGCGCCATCCATTTTTAAGTTCTTCTTGACTGAATGCTCTTATATCCAATCTTGAAATTGGAACTATTCCTTCGGTGATCTGGACTTTACATTTTTTACAAGTTCCATGGCCACCACATGTTGAATCAATGGCAATTCCATTCCAAGATGCAGCGTCAAAAACACTTACGCCTGGTGGAACTTTGAATGATTGATTGCTTGGAGCAAAATCTAATTTGACTCGCCCAAGTCCTGAATGCTCAACTAATTCAGGTTCAATTTTTTCTTTAGCCATTTAAATTAGGCACTTGGTTGTTGTGCTCGGAAAGCAGAAATCCAATTTCCACCCCAGGGATCATTGCCAAGTAACATATCTGCTGCTCTAACAGAAGTAACGATTTCTTTTGTTCGAGCATCCATAATTGCACTTGTTAATCCTGCAGCCATTGCCATAGGTAAAAATGATGCATTCACT
>Ga0315902_10000760_pt1 | contig 54347 bp, 45 predicted proteins | sample LakEriMetagenome_9_FD_203523 | JGI IMG/M metagenome (GOLD analysis project Ga0315902, IMG submission 203523) | Freshwater fungal communities from buoy surface, Lake Erie, Ohio, United States - Buoy 12 MA117 | ecosystem: Environmental > Aquatic > Freshwater > Lake > Lake biofilm | place: USA... | reverse complement strand
TGGCCCTCCTGTACCGCCAAGAGCAACTGGAACATCTCTCACGGATTCCGGTCGCGGCATACTGGTGGCGCCCACTTCCTCTTCGCCGACAGCACCGTGCGGTTCATCAGCGAGAACATCAACCACCAGACCTACCAGGGTCTGGGAGGCCGTGGCGACAACATGACCTTGGGTGAGTTCTAATCAGGGCGTGGTCCTGTGGGGTTGCTCCCACGGAGCCTGCAGTTCTGATAGACATTGTTCTTCCCGATCGCCCGTCTTCCTCTGGAGGGCGGGCGATTTGTTTCTTAGTCTGAAGATGAATCAACCATGAAAAGCATCTTGTTCCTGACGCGGATCTCCGCCGTGTTGCTGTTGGCAATCGGGTTTGCCGGATGCGGCAGTGGCAACTCCGGCCCCGCTCTGTTCCCGGTCGTCGGCACCGTGACCTACCAGGGCAAGCCCTTGGCCGGAGCGCGGATCACCTTCATCCCGGAGAAAGAAGGGGCGATTGCCATCGCCTCGACCGACTCGTCGGGGAAGTTCACGATGAAGTCGGGATCGGACGCCGGCGTGGCGGCTGGCCCGTGCAAAGTGACCGTGTCTCTTATGGATTCGAGTGCTTCCGGGAGCGCGCTGGCGGTCGACATGAAACCGGAAGACATGCAGAAGCTGGCGATGGAGGGGAAGCTGCAGGCGGCCCTTCAGGCGCAGGAGAAAGGCTCTCTGCTCCCCGCCAAGTACGGCAAGTCGGATTCGACCCCGCTGACTCTCGAAGTGAAGAAGGAAAGCAACAACTTCGCGATTGAGTTGACTGACTGACCCGGAGGTATCGGTCATGTACCGGCCGTCGAACCGTGTGCTGCGCTGGAGTGCCGCACTGGCCGGAATGGCCTTGCTTTGGGGCGCTGTTCAGTGGCGTCCGTTGTATGTCTCGTGGAAATTGACTTCGGCCAAGGCCTTGCTGGATCTGGGAGATTCGTCCCGAGTCCGCGAGGCCTTGGCCGTTTTGCGTTCTCTCGAAGGAATGGAGCGTCCCGAACGAGCTGAGCTGCTGTTTCAACTGGGCCGCGCCCTGCGTCGGAATGGAGAACTGAAACCGGCATTTGCCATGTTTCGGCAGGCCCAGGCGACTGGATGGCCGGCGCGGGAAATTGAGGAACAGGTCCAGCTGGGAATGTTTCAGGGGGGGCGTTTTGATCAACCGGGTCCGACGCTGGAGCAATTGATCGCCCGCAACAACAGCGATCCGTTCGCCTACGAACTCTACGAGGCGCTCTCGAAGGGGTATCTGCATGCGTATCGATTTCTCGATGCCCAGCGGACTCTCAACTTCTGGATCGATTGGCGTCCCCAGGATGCCGAGCCCCGCCTCTGGCGAGCGGGAATCTGGGAAAAAATGGACAAGTGGGAACAGGCGGTTGCGGAGTATCAGGGAATCCTCAAATACAACCCCCAGCATTACGAGGCCCGTCTCTCGATTGCCCGCGTGCAGATGTCTCACCTCAACAGTGTCGATGCCGCCCGGGAGGGATTCGATCGATGCCTCGCCCAACGCCCGGATGACGTTGGGGCTATTCTGGGTCTGGCCGAGTGCGAACGCCGGCTGTCCGAACCCGATGCGGCCGAAGCTCGCCTGCGGGCCCTCGAACAGCGTGAACTCAGCGATGATCAAAAGTCGGGCGTTTGGATGCAGCTTGGCCAGATCCTCATGGAACGCCGACAACTACCCGAAGCGATTGATCTTTTGAATCGGGTGGTCGCTGCGGAACCGCACAACAGCACAGCCATGTATACCCTCGGCTTGGCATTCGCCTCCGATGGAAAGCAGGCCGAGGCCGAGAAGATGTTTCAGGCCTCGAAAAAACTCGACGAGCAGTTCACCCGACTGACCGACATCACCATCATCCTGGCCTCGCAACCCAACCAGCCCGATCTGCGTTGGGAGGCGGGTCAGATTCTGATGGATCAGGGGCTCCACCGCGAGGGAGCCGACTGGATGGCTACCGCTCTGATGTTCGATCCCGATCATCTCAAGACCCATCGCTCTCTGGCTCAATACTACGCCGAGATCGTCCACGACCCGCAGCTGGCGGCCAAGCATCAGGGGAAGGTTCGCGAGCTCTCTCCGCCTGATGAGCCGCCGTCCACCCCGGGGACAGGGAACCCGCCGCCGGCTGACTCACCCGACTCCAAACCCGGAAAATCAGCCTCTTCCTGACGGCCTTGAAGATCGGCGAGTCACACATCACAGGGGCCACCACGGATTTTGTTCAACCCGCCGCAAGATGCACGAACCTTCCGTGGAAACCGATCGAATCTCCGAGCCTGTGGCATGCGATTCCCTGCAGACAGTACTGCGCCGGGGACTCGATCTGGGAGCGTCCGACATTCATCTCGCCCCGGGATTACCACCGTATTATCGGGTCCACGGAGAACTGGGCCCCGATCGCCAGGCCGCCCCGCTCGAGGCTGTCCCTCTCCGCGCGTTGGCCTGCGAACTTCTTCTCCAGGCCAGGCGCGGTGCACTGCCTGATCGCGGATCTGTCGATGGTGCCATCACTGGACCGGGTGACGTTCGCTTTCGCTTCAACGTCTTTCTTCGGCGGAATGAGTGGGCCGTCGCTCTGCGTCGTCTTGAACACCGGTTTCACAGTCTGGCCGAACTGGGACTGCCACTCGACCTGTATCATCTCTGCCACCTGCACGACGGCCTGATCCTGGTGGCCGGCCCCACGGGGGCTGGCAAGAGCACCACTCTCGCGGCCCTGATCGATCAGATCAACCAAACCCGCCGGGGTCACATCATCACCCTGGAAGATCCGATCGAATATTTGCATCCCCCGCAGGCCTGTCTTGTCAGCCAACGGCAGATGGGAGCGGATGCGGAGGATTTTCATGACGGACTGGTGTCGGCCCTGCGGCAGGACCCGGACGTGATTCTGCTGGGAGAGATTCGCGATCTGCCCACCATGCGGGCCGCCCTCTCCGCCGCCGAGACCGGCCACCTGGTGCTTACCACGATCCATGCCGCCGATACGGCGGGCGCGATTGAACGTCTGGTCGCAAGCTTTCCAGCCGACGAGCAACCGGGTGTACGCCAGCAACTCTCCCTGGTGCTCCGCGGGGTCATCGCGCAGCAACTGCTGCTGGCCGATGGCCCCGCCCGCAACTCCCGGGCCCCCCGTGTTCCGGTGGTGGAAGTATTGATGGTGAACCATGGTGTCGCCCACCTGATTGCCTCGGGCAAAACCACGCAGCTCCCCACCGCCATGGAAACCGGGGCTGCCGAGGGGATGCAGTCATTCGATGCCCATCTGGCCCAGCTCTGGGGGGCCGAGCTGATCACTGAAACCACCGCCTTGCAACGTGCCCGCGATCCCCAGTCACTTCGGGACCGCTACCGGTTGCTGCGTACTGCTGGACGTCGCTAATCAACATCGCGCACGGGCCTGATTCTCGCTGCGTGTCGCCCCACCGGCGGCCACGTGACCGACAGATCCTCAGGGAGAAGACTGCAGCAGCGTACGGATGTGGTCGATGAGTTGAGACTCCGGAACGTGGCTCTGGCTGCCCGCCCGCAAATCCTTGACCTGCCAGACACCCGCGGCAAATTCGTCCGACCCGGCAATCACTGCCAGGCGAAAACCTTTTTTGTCGGCGTATTTCAACTGCTTGCCGACCCCGCGTGCATCGGGGAATACCTCGGTATTGAGACCCGCCTGCCGCAGCAACCGGCCGATGCGGGTATATTCCCCAATCTTGGTCTCATCGAATTGAGTCACCAGCACTGGTGCGGGTGTTGAGGCTTGGGCAACCATCCCAAAACTCTCCATGGCCGCCAGCAGCCGATCCAGTCCGAGGCTGGCCCCCACTCCGGGCAGTTTCTGCGAAGTGAACAATCCAGCGAGGTTGTCGTACCGTCCTCCCGAGCAGATACTGCCGATCTTGGGATCATCGGTCAGAAAGGTTTCGTAGATGGTTCCGGTGTAGTAATCGAGTCCCCGGGCGATCGACACATCGAGTTCCACCCGCTGGGGAGGGATCCCGGCGTGGGTGGCGACCTCGAACAATTCCCGCAGCCGGGCTACACCCAATTCGCCCGTTGCGTTGCCCGTCAGCATGCCTTCCAGCCTGTTCAGAATCTCGGCCGGGGATCCCGACAATTGCGCGAAGTCGAGTACGAGGGCCGCCTGCTCCCCGGTGGTCTGCACCCGTTCGCACAGTTCCGCCAAGACTCCCTCGCGGCCAATTTTGTGCAGCTTGTCGAGGGCCCGCAGCACACCCGCCGAGCGATCGGCCAGACCCAGCTTTTCCAGCAGCCCATTCAGAACGAGCCGGTTGTTCACCCGGATCTGGAATCGCTCGAATCCGATTGCCGACAACAGATCGTGGATCACCAGCAGCGTTTCGATATCGGCCGCGTTGGAATCGGTGCCGATGGTGTCAAAATCGCATTGCACGAATTCCCGGTAGCGGCCGCGCTGGGTGTTTTCGCCCCTCCAGACGGAGGCCAGGTGATAGCGTTTGAACGGCACCCCAATGTCGTTGAGATGCTGGGCCGCGAAGCGGGCAAACGGAACGGTCAGATCGAACCGCATGGCCACATCCCGCCCACCGTTGTCGGTAAAGCGGAACAGTTGTTTGTCACTCTCTTCGCCCCCCTTCCCGAGCAGGACTTCGGTATATTCCAGCGCAGGTGTATCGATCGGCGAGAACCCGTAACTGCGGTACACCCGGCGAGCCACTTCCATGATCGCCTCGCGGGCCATAGCGGGAGCGGGCAGGTAATCGCGAAATCCCTTGAGGGTCGCGGGAGTGATCAGCGGTTTCGTCACGATGATGGGCTAGTTCAGGATGGGCAGGTCGACCGTCAGACTGGAAGCAGTCTTCTTTTTCTTGCGGGGGGGCAGAATCGCCTCGGCATACTCCCAGATCTGCTCCGGAGTCTCAAACAGCATGTCATGCAGTCCCTTGTCGTCGTAGTCGCAGTGACGGGTGCTGTAATCGCGGCAGATCTGCGGCCGTGTCTCGTAAATTCCGCAGCGATGATCGGGCTGCAGGTGTCGACACACCTGGTACGTACACAGGTACCACACGTCATCGTGCACATACGCAGTGACCGTGCCGTGGATCATGAACCAACGGATGTTGTCGAAGTCATCCCATGTGGTGGGAGTCTCCATGGGAAGTGCGTAGTAGTGACAACACAGGGCCGTGCAATACTCGCACAGATTCCCCCCGGGAGGCAGTTGCTCACGCTTGATGGGAAACTTGGACATGGGGTTCGCGGCGATCAAAAACAGACCGGTTCAAACAGTTCAACCGGATGAAACAGGGCACTTTGTGAGTGACGGCAACACTCAGCCAGGATCCGCTCCGGCACAGGAGGCAGGCGTGCGGGAGACAGATCATTGTTCCTGGCAGAAAGGCAACCTCAATCCACAAACTCGTCGCCCCCAGTCTCGCAAGAGAGGCCGTGGCTTTCCAGCCCGCGACCGGGCAAAACGGACCGGTTGCCGGCGATTGGCTGCACCGCGGCCTGGTGAGCGATTGCATCCGCCTGTGCCGCCTGCTAACACCGTGCGGTTCCGACCACTCGCCGGAGACCGCCTGTTCCCGGGAACACACCCCTCCCGGCCGGTCTGCTGCTCACCGCTCTTCCATTCACTCCGGAATCTTCGATGTCGCGCGCCATTGTCACCGACTTCACCTTCTCCGACCTCTCGATTGAGGAGCAACTGCTGAGTTCGGAGGGGGTCGCGCTGACGGGGCATCAGGCCAAAACGGTCGATGCGCTGCTCCCGGTCGTTGCCGACGCCGATTTGGTCATCACCCAGTTTGCCCCGCTGCAGCGCCCGGTGATCGAGGCGATGCGGCGTGCCAGAGTGATCATCCGATATGGAATTGGAGTCGACAACGTCGATCTGGTGGCTGCCCGGGAGAAGGGGATCCCCGTCTGCAACATCCCCGATTACTGCATCAATGAAGTGGCCGATCAGACGCTGGCCTTTCTGCTGGCCCAAACCCGGCAGGTGCTCCCCAACCATCGCATCATTGCCGAGGGACGGTGGGGCCTGGCGGTCCCCCTCACGGGAATGCGGGCCCTGCGAGACCTGACGGTCGGCGTTGTAGGCTACGGACGAATTGGACGGGCGGTGGTCGACAGGCTCATTCCCTTTGACTGCCGGGTTGTCGTCCACGACCCGTTGATGGTTCTGGGGCCCGTGGGAGGCACTGCGGTGACCGCGGTCCCTTTGCCGGAACTGCTGTCGGAGTCGGACGTGGTCACGCTGCACTGTCCATCGCTCGACAGCACCAAGAAGATGATCAACACTCAGACACTGTCCCGGATGAAACCGGGGAGCTTGTTGATCAACGTCGGACGCGGCGACCTCGTCGATCCCGTTGCTCTGCTGGAAGCGCTGCGAAATGGGCAACTCGCTGGGGCATCGCTTGATGTCTTCGACCCTGAACCCATTCCCGCGGATCATCCCATCCGTTCGCTTCCAAACGTGGTCCTCGCTTCACATATCGCTTCGGCCAGCCCCAGGGCCGTGCGCACCCTGAGGGAATCGGTGGCGAAAATTGCACTGGCGGTGCATCGGGGTCAGACCCCACCCAACATCGTCAACGGGGTGCACCGCTGAAAGTGCGGGACCAGGGGGTGGCCCTCACATGCGCACATCGCTCCGCCCCAATCCACGAGTCAAAGTGTCCCGAGACACCAGGACCAGCAGAAAAAAACCGGACGATTGACCGCGAGATCTCGCGAGTCTCTCCATGATCTGCCCGGAATGCGCTTCCGGGCAGATTCGGGACTGGATCCACAACGGGACGGGATCAGAACAGCGGGGCACGGCCCAATTTGCGGCGAACCACCGCCCACTGCCCCACGTGCATCATCAAATGCGACCCCTGCAGGCTGAACAAGTCTCCCCGATTCTTGCAGTAGGCCTGGAACTTCTCGGGGGCGGGCAGATCGAGATCCGCATCGGACTGGGCCCTCAGCAGAGCCAACGTTCCCTGCCTCTGCCGTTGGTACAGGTCGAGATACTCCCCCTTCGACAGAAAGGTGCTGGCGGAGTCGATTCGCGACGTGGCCTTGGTATGGCGGTCAGCGAAGCCTGCAGGCAAACGAGCCATTGAGCCGGGTTTGACCAGTTCCATCATTTCATGCTCACTCCCGATCAGATGCCCGAGTTGCCAGGCAATGTGGTTGCAGCCGGCTCCCGGACGCACCAACAGATCACGATCATCGAGATCCCCCAGATACGCCGAACACACCATGTTGGCCATATCGAGATTCAACTGGATCGCATCGCGGGCATTCATGGGCACAATCACCAGGGTTGGAGGTTCGATCAGGGAATCGGAGGAGGGGCGAAGTCTAAAGAGAATCGCACGGGCAGATCAATGATCTGTGCGGGGACGCTGTAGACAAACGTGTCACTGGTCCAGGGCTTGGAGAATGGGCCGAAACGATAGCTCATCCCGACCGCTCCGTTGGCGTGGAAGGTGGGATCCGAAGTCGACTCGCGGGTGACCCTCTGACCAGCCGGTGTCTCGAGCCAGGCGTCGTTGTGCAGCAGCCATGCACGGTGCGATTCGAATTCGGGCCCCCCGCGGTTGTAGTTGACGGCAATCCGGATGGTGGCGGTTTGGGTGTCATCGGTCTCCGGGCGGAGCACCACTTCTTCCAGGGTGACCAACACGCCGCCCCGACGGCGCTGCGGGCGTTCGGCAGCCTCTGAATCCACGAGGCGGTTCAGATTGTCGAACCGGGCGGGGAGATTCAATGGCACCACCGTCGTCTGCAATTCTCCCCGCCACTGCCACTTCCCATCGGGGAGTGAAACCGGGGGAATCACGTCCAGTTGCACGTGGGCATGTCCTCCAGCCGGGGGAAGCTCGAATCGGCCTGCGGACGAGAACCGGGGGAAATCATCTCCCTCGGCAGCCCCCACGGGATGAACGGTCTGGTCCATCTCGCGCCATTGAAACAACAGGTGCCGCAGGCGAGGCTCGCTCACCACCAGCAAGCGCAACCGCAGCAGCGGAGCCTGCCCCTCTCTGGAGCGCCAGGTCGCCGTCTCCAATGCGAGCCGATGGGCACCGACGTGGCTGACCTGCAGTGGAGCAATGCGGCTGGGATCGGTCGGCACAAGACGCAGGGCGACCTGTTCGGCATCGTGTTGCCAGGCAAGACCGGCAAGTTGGACCCAGGTTTCAAATTCCGGCCAGAAATCCCCGGGAGACCGCTCACAGGTCACTTCCCGCCCCTGCTCTTCCGATGGGAGTTGGTCGACCAGAATGCGATTGGCGGTCTGTCGGGTGATTTCCGCCGCCCATTCCGAAATTGATCGTCGCCCATTCAACTCCAGTCGGGTCGGCCGGGTCGCCTGATTCGCAAGTTCCTGCTCCAGGCTCTGGCGGACTCGGGCCAGTGCCACGCGGACTCCCGCCGATTCCACCTCGCTCTCCGCCGGGAACCAGGTCAGCGCTCCCGGTCCCAACGAGAGCAGCCTTCTTTCCGCCTGGTCTCGGGTTACCTTTTGGGGCGAACGCAGTTCCCGAATCAAACGGGTCACCTCGCCCCTCAACTGCTCCGGAGTCACACGCACGGGGGAATCCTGCCCCCAGCCATGAGGGACACCACACCAGAGCAACTCCAGGCAGAGGGTCATGCAGACCAACCCCCGGGGTAAGCAGGAGAGTCGAGCAGCAAGTCGACACATCATGGTTGAGACCTCTCCAGGAAAACGTCGGCGTTTGAAGTCTCGCGGTTTTCCCGGTCGCACGCCACCGCATTTCGCCGCCCGTTCCCTCGGGAGGCTGCTGGATTCTCAGCAAAATGTCACCGGGTGCCGGTGCGGGAACCACTGGCCGCCAGCCATTCGACGGACAGAGGCACGCCATTTCGGAGGAGCCAAGGGCTGCGATACTGCTGGGCCGATTCGCGGTTATTCCTGTCGAATCTCCGTCCAGGTGTGCTGTGCCCCTCCCAGGAACACACACGACTCTTCACCGGTCAGCAATTTCAAAGCCTCACGTTCGTGTTCAAGGGGCGCCATCTGAAGGTCATCAATCAGATCACCCGGGAGCCGACTGAGGAAGAAGACCCTGGACCATTCGGCCGCGCTGGCAATCTGCATGGCGGAGAGCATGTCGTCGGTCCCCAACCGCCGGACCTGGGCGAGAGATTCCCGGGAGAATTGCTGCTGCCGCAGCAATTCGAGGGCGGGTCCCGGTTCACGATCAAGTTCCGAGAGCACGACCACGCGCCCCCCCCGGGCGACAATACGTTGAGCCGAAGCCAGACCAGCCCCCACATGGTCCCAGGTCGTCCCTCCTTCAGCCGCATCAATGGCCACCACCGCCAAGTCCACCCGCTCGGGCACCGGTACCCGCCAATACTCGTTGAGCAATTGCCGACCGCGGCGAAGGACGGATTCACTCGCCCCAGCAAACACATCGGCAACCCCTCCCCCCGCCCCTGGGACGACCTGCACCGCGAAGAGTGTCCCGAGCAACCACGCCACCTCATCGATGGTTTGCCGCAATGGGCGGATATCGTCAGGGTCGAGCTCTCGGTGTCCCTCGCCACGCGCACCGACGATGGTTTCGGCGTTGGAAAGTCCGGGATAGAAGGCCGTATGAGTTCCCCGGCAACCCAACAGCGGATCAAAAGTGACTGCCCCCACGGCAATGGTCATCTCGGCGTCGACGAGATCCCGGGCCAGGTAAATCCGTTCCCCGCGTGCTGTCGTCGCGAGGTAGGCCTGTTGCTTGGGATCGGCCGGATCATGGACTTTCCAGGCGACCAGTGCGCGGACCGTGTCGGGGAGCAGTCGCCGGGGATCGGTCAGAGAGACTCCACTGGCAGCCGGGGGTTGCAGAATCAGCAGGTTTTCGGGCTGAACGCCGCGCAGTGCCAGCACCTCCCAGATCCCGGCGACCAATTCCGCCAGACAAGGAGTCTCGCGATCGACCGCCAGTACCACCCGATCGTCAGGCAGGCAGGCCTGTTCCAGGGGGGGAAAATCAATCGGAGCGGTCAATTGTTTTTTCAGCCGGATCCGCAGGTCTGCCCGTGAAACCGGCCCCCGATGCACGACAAAGCGACGCTGGGGATCGAGCTGAATCGGCAGTCGACCTTGGGTTCCGTAACTCAACTCAACTTGCATTCCTGCTCCCACCCCCCGGGGGAACCCCGGAACCGTTTTCATGACGACAATGTATGGTAGGATGCGGCGAACCGACATGAACAGCCCCAACCTCACCACCGACACCGCGGACGAAGACGACGGTCTGATGATCCGTCTGCAGGAAGGTGATCGCCAGGCGTTCCCCGTGCTGGTGAACAAATACCAACAATCACTGCTCAACTTCTTCTATTCGAACACGCGCGACCGCCAACTCTCTGAAGATCTGACCCAAGACACCCTGCTGAAGGTCTACGACCAGGCGTGGGATTACATTCCCTCACGTCGCTTCCGGGGTTGGATGTTCCGCGTCGCGCGCAATTTGTTGATCGACTCGGTCCGCCGGCGCACCAACGATGCCCTGGTTCAGGCCGTCTGGGGGCAACCGGATGAGACCCCCCTGCTCGACACGCTGAGTGCGGATGAGGGAGATTCGCCGGTGCAGACGGCGGATCGCAGTGAACTGACCCGGGCGGTTGACGCCCTGCTGCCATCGCTGCCCGAAGAGCAACTGCTGACCTTCACCCTGCACCATTTTGCGGGGCTGAGTCTTCCCGAAGTCGCGGAAATCCTGGAGTCCAGTGTGGCGACCACCAAGAGCCGTCTCCGGTTGGCCCGGGAAAAACTTCGGGAAGAACTTGAGGCCCGGGGGTTTACCGAGTGATCCCTCCCCGACTTTCCTGCGTTGTAGATTCTGTGTGACCGGTTTGTGCCAGGAGTTCCGATTCATGACCTACTACAGTCGCCTCAGCGACATTGTCAGCTACCGCATCGAGGATCTGCTGGCCGAGTCTCCCGATCGCCGCGGAGCCATTGCCCGCATTGTCAGCGAGATTCGTGACGGACTGACAGGTGCCCAGCGCAGCGTGGCGGGAGCCCAGAAGTCTGTCGATCGGCTGCTGGCGGAACTCTCGGAGCGGCAGGGGCAGTCGGAAGCGCTGACAACCGAAGCCCGACAACAGTTGGTCTCGGGGAACGAATCAGCCGCACGCCAGACACTGCTGCGGCGGCGGGAATGTCTCGACCTGCTCGCAGGAATTGAACAGCAGTTGGTCGCCGCCCGTTCCACCCACGAGCACCTGCAGACCATCCTCAAGGCGGTCGAGGCCAGACTGGCTGAGGCCCTGCGGCTTCAGGCGGAACTGCAAAGCGGGATGTTGATGCTTGCGGCGATGAGCTACACGCCGGAGAAGTCCTTGTCGAACAACCCGCCAACTGAGACCGCCCGGATGAAACTCGTGGAAGAGGAACTGCTGGCTCTGCGTCGGGAGTTGGGTCGCGCCTGAACGTCGTTCGGTGTCTGGCCCCTTCCCGCCAACACACGAGAACAAATGCACACATTACCCCATTTTCCGCGACTCCATCTGATGGCTGACGCTTCTTCTCTCGAACGTCTCGAGTCGCTCTTGATGCATCTGCAACGCGACTTCGAAACCTTGAATGGCGTGGTCCTGGATCAGCAGCGTCAATTGACGCGCCTGCAACAGGTTCTGACCCGGGTCGATGACCGTCTGAATCGCCTCTCTCTCGACGAGGAACAGCGCGATCCCGAAGCGGAGCGCCCGCCACATTATTGAGCTGCTTTTTCGCAGGAGACGCCAGTTTTGGCGGCAGGTGCCGAAAGCCAAATCCCTGTCGCTCCAATTCCTGAAATTGCCGTTTGCCACCCCCGGAAGAGAAGTCCGGAACCTCAGTGGCGTACTGAAATGTTGGTACCGGTGTGGAGCACCGGGTGCCAAACCCTGAACACATTACCACACAACACCAAAGCCAGTCGGGATTTTCCCAACCAGCGCGGTGAAAATCGGATGAAGATCCAGACCTCCGCTGATCCTCGTTGCGGGAAGCTGCGTTCCTCCTTCTGACCAGCGGCAACCGGTGGGATGTCGTCAAGAAACTCCAATCGGCGACGAACGACTCTCAGACTCACCGCGTCGTTCGGAGGTCGGCGCTGCCTCAGACAAATTCCCTTTTCCCGAAAGACGTTGAAACATGCAGAATACTGGGGAATCTCCCGATTCGTCCGAACTCCCTGCCGAAATTCTTTTGGAATCGGAGGGCAATCCCCGGACAAACTCGGGGTTGGCAGGTGGCCGCCAGGACAGGCTCGGGCCCGTTTCGGGGGATCATTTCCGGGGCCGTTGGCTGGCCGGGCTGGCGGGGCTCGCGGTGTTCGGCTTCGGCATGCTGGCGACGACGTACAAATCGTTTGTCATTGACGTCCCCGCCGGATCCATGGCAGTCCTGCTTCGCAAGACGGGGACCGATCTTCCCAACAAGGAGGAGTTGGCCACTGACCCGGGTTCCAAAGGAATTCAGCGAGAGGTCCTTCGCGAAGGCAGGTACTTTTTCCAATACAACCCCTACGACTGGTCGTGGGAAGTCTTGCCCCAAGTGGTGATCCCCAACGGCAAACTGGGGGTCTTGGTCCGCCTGGCCGGTGAGGATCTCCCCCCCGGGGAATTGCTGGCCAGGGAGGAGCATCAAAAAGGGATCGTTCCCGGGGTGCTGCAGCCCGGTCGCCACGACCTCAATCCCTACCTCTACCGTGTCGAGCAACACGATCCAATCGTGGTCCCAGCGGGCTTCAAGGGGGTCCGCATCAATTTGACCGGCCCCATCCCACAGGCGGCTGACTATTGGGATGATCCTCGGGATCCACGTCACAAGCTGTTGCTGGTTAAACCGGGATTCCGCGGGGTGGAACAAGAGACCCTCGACCCGGGAACCTACTTTCTGAATCCCTACGAGGTCGCGGTCAGCCTGGTGGACTGCCGGAACCAGCGTTTCAACCTCGGTGAGACGCGTGAACTGAGCTTTCCTTCGAAGGATGGGTTTTGGGTCAATCTGGACAGCATTGTCGAGTTTCGGGTTCGCCCAGAAATGGCGGCCCAGGTCTTCGTGCTCTACAACGAACCGATCAACGGGGGGCAGATTGACGAGGAGGTCATGAGAAAGGTGATTCTGCCGGCGGCCCGCAGTTTCTGTCGCCTGCAGGGATCAAACAATTCGGGGCGGGACTTCATCCAGGGGCGCACCCAGTTCCAGGAGAACTATCAGACCACGATGAAGGAAGCGTGCGAACCGCTGGGAATCGAAGTCATTCAGGCTCTGATCACCAAAATCAATCCTCCCCGCCAGATCGCCGAGCCGGTCCAGGAGCGGGAGATCGCCAAACAGAAAGCCGAGCAATACACACAGCAGATCTTGCAGCAGAAATCAGAGGTCAAGCTGGCCATTGAAAAGGAGTTGGTCCGGCAAAAGCAGGCTCTGGTGTCGGCCGAGCAAACGGTGGTGCGTGAGACGACCGAGGCGAAACGCGAACAGCAGGTGACGGTCACCAAGGCGGAGGAAAAGCTGTCGGTGGCCCGACTGCACCTGGAGGCGGCCGAGGATGAAGCCGAGGCCATCCGGGCACGTGGCAAGGGGGCCGCCGAGGTGACCCGTCTCAGAAATGAAGCGGAGGCAGCCGGATGGAAACAGTCGGTTGCGGCCTACGACGGCGATGGTCACCGGTTTGCACAGTACGTGCTCTACCAGAAAATGTCCGGGGCCTATCGACAGCTGATGGTCAACACGGCTGACAGTCCGCTGATGAAAATCTTCGAGGGCTTCAGCCCTCGTGAACGCCCTCGCACACGGCTCAACCCGGGAGAAGTGGCGGGACAACAGTAACCAGGCGCAGCAAGGCAGACCGTGGCTGAACCCCGGCTCATATCAATTTTTCCTTGGAGAAACAGATGAATCGTTGGCAAATGAGCGGCTACCGCCCACTGCTCACCCTGGGGCTGCTGGCCCTCACGATGTGGCAAACCATCGAGTGGACCATCAATCGCATCTCGGTTCCCCCTGGCAAGAGCCTGCTCCTGAGATATAAGGGACCGCTCCTGCTGGGCCGCGGTCAGTCGCCCCGCCCGGGTTATCTCGCCCGCCGTGACCCGCTGGAGGTGGGAGTGATGGAGCAACTCCTGGGCCCTGGCCGGCACTTCTATTGCCCCCTCTGGTGGGAGCGGACCCTGGTCGATGACATCCTCGTCGAGCCGGGTGAACTGGCTGTGGTGACCAGCCTGGTTGGCGGCAATGCAGCCACGACGACGGGAACCGCGGGTAATGACCAGCAATACCTGGTCGAGGGAGAACTGGACGAAACAACCGTGAAGGGAACCCTGCGACGCGTGTACGGACCAGGCCGGTACCGGATCAATCCCTACGCCTACGACGTCAAGAAGATCAAAGGGGTCGTACAATCCCCGGGACAGCCGGGGAAACTCGCGGGGTGGGTCAGGATCGACACGGGACACGTTGGGGTTGTGACCAATCAGACCAGCAATCCGAGGACGGGCAGTTCTCAGGGAATTCAGCCTCTGCCTCTTCCCCCGGGCCTGTATGCGGTCAACCCTCGCGAACAACTGATCGATGTGATCCCGATCGGCTATCGCGAGAAGACGCTGCAAAGCGTTCCCCATCCGAAGGACAAGGGCGAATGGCCCCTCGATGAGAGTGGCGAGCCCGAGATGACCGATGCCTCCGGCGGAATTGTCTTCCCCTCCCGGGACGGCTTTACCATTCATATGGACTTCACGGCCATCTGGGGGATTCTGCCGGCCCAGGCCCCGCGCGTCGTGGAGTTCAGCGGGAATATCGATGCCGTCGAGCAGCGGGTCGTGGTGCCGCTGATCGAAAGCATCTGCCGCAATGAAGGCTCGAAACTGGGGGCGGTGGAACTGCTCGTGGGCGAAACCCGCGAACACTTCCAGGACGAGGCCACGCAGCAGTTCGAAAGTCGCCTGAAAGAGACCGGGGTCGATCTGCAGTACGGGCTGGTGCGACACATTTACATCCCCAAGGAGGTCCGACTCCCGATCCAACAGAAATACCTGGCCGATGAATTGACTCTGACCCGGGAGCAGGAACAACTCACCGCCAAAATTGAAGCCGATCTGCGCGAACAGGAGCGGACTGTCGAACTCGAAGCCGAGCGGATCAAAGTAGAGACTGAGAAGTTGGTCGCCGAGAAGCAGGCCGAGGGAAAGAAAAAGGCGGCCGAAACCCGGGCTGAGACCACCAAGCAGGTGGCCGCCATCGACCGGCAGACAGCCGAGCTGGAGCGTGAAGCCATTGTGCTTCGGGGAGCGGCAGAAGCCGATTCCCAACAGCAGATGGAAGTGGCCAAAGCGAGCCGTTTCGAATTGGCCGTCAAGGCGTTTGGAGATCCTGCCGCGTTCAACCAATGGGTGTTCGCCACGGGACTCCCCGATGACCTCCAACTGCAGTGGTTGTACGCGGGCGAAGGAACCTTCTGGACCGATCTGAAGAACCTGCCGGACACTCTTTTGAGCCGCCAGGTTCGTGAACAGCAGACCGCCCGTCAGCGAGGTCAGGAGCCCCCTCGGCGCAAGGATGAGGGAACAGGGAACGCCGCGTCGAAGTGAGTGGGAGCAACGTGCCTCGCCGCACCATTCGTCGGCGAAAACCTCCTTACGGGATTGCCGATCGGTTTTCAAGCAGTGTACTGCCGCGCCAGGGGACCGCGATTGACCTTGCCCGAATGATGTTCCACCCCAAGCGACAAACCCGTCACCTGACTGTGGAGAGAAGATAGACCGCCCTCCCATTGGCCGATAGAATCAAGGGTCGGTGATGTGTTCTCTCTTCTGGCCGGATCACACGACGGGAGTGCGGCGAACAATGCGTGGTTTCCTGCCAAACTGGCTCAAGTTTCCACTGCTCGGAACAATCCTCCTGGGAGTTCCCGCCCAGGCCGAAGACGTCGACTTCTCGCGTGATCTGCGCCCGCTCTTCGAACGCTACTGCTCGGAATGCCATGGTGCGGAAAAACAGCGGGGGGGATTGCGGCTCGACCAACCGTCGGGACTGACTGCCGGGGGCGACAGTGGAACACTGTTCTCCCGCGGCCAACCTGCCGACAGTTTATTGCTGAAGGTGCTGACAGCGGCTGAGGGGGTGTCGGTGATGCCTCCGGAGGGAAAACCACGTCCCAATGAGGCTGAACGCCGCCTGATTGAAGACTGGATCGTGCAGGGGGCAAAGCTTCCCGAAGGTACCGGCGGCAAAGGCGGAGCCACCGCGGCCCCAACGCATTGGTCCTTTCTGCCAGTCCGCCGGGTCGCTCCCCCGGCTGTGAATGACACCTTCCGGGCTCGAAATCCGGTGGATGCCTTCGTCGTATCGCGGCTTGAGTCGGAGGGACTGATTCCCAGTCCCGAGGCCGACCGGGTCACTCTGATTCGCCGCCTGAGCCTGGACCTGCTGGGGCTTCCCCCAACACCCGCGGAGGTGCAGGAGTTCGTGCAGGATACCCGTCCGAACGCGTATGATCTGCTGGTCGATCGGCTGTTGCAGTCTCCTCATTTAGGAGAACGCTGGGGACGGCATTGGCTTGATAATGCCCGCTATGCCGACTCGAATGGCTTCACCCGGGATACGGCCCGGTCCATCTGGATGTACCGCGAGTGGGTGATCGAGGCGATCAATCGTGATTTACCGTTTGATCAGTTCACTGTGGAACAAATCGCGGGAGATATGCTGCCCAATGCGACCCGGGCCCAAAAGGTGGCCACGGGGTTTCACCGCAACACGCTGGTGAACGAAGAGGGAGGGACCGATCCCGAGCAATTCCGGGTGGAGTCGATCGTCGATCGGGTCAACACCACGGGCCTGGTCTTTCTGGGCCTGACCGTCGGTTGTGCCCAGTGTCATGAGCACAAGTACGACCCCATCACCCAACGCGAGTACTATCAGCTCTACGCATTTCTGAACAATGCCGACGAACCTCGCCTGGAAGCCCCCTCGGCCGAACAGGTGGCCCGCGGCGACCTGGAAAAACGGGTGGCCTTGCAGAGGCAGATCGCTGAGCTGGAGGCGAAGTTCGCGTCGAAGAAAGTGGAATTCGAGGGGGCGATCGAGGCCTGGGAAAAGAGCTTCCCCGACGCGGAACGCCCCAAACTCCCGATGGAAGTGCTGAACGCCCTCAACCTGTCTCCCGTGATGCGGAGCGAGCAGAACAAGAAGGATCTTGCAAACTACTACCGCAAGCTGCCAGAAGCGCAACAGAAATTTCCGGAACTGGCCGAGATCGTCAATCTGTCGGGACAGATTCCCCAGTTCGTCACCACCCTGGTGATGCAGGAGCGGGCCGAACCACGCTCAACGCACATCCATATCCGGGGAGATTTTCTGCGCCATGGAGCCGAAGTACGGCCCGGCATTCCGGCAGCCCTGCCCCCCCTTGCGCTGCAGTCCGATCACCCCAACCGTCTGGATCTGGCCCGCTGGCTGGTGGACACCCGCAATCCGTTGACTCCCCGGGTGACCATCAATCGGGTCTGGCAAAAACTGTTCGGCCGCGGAATCGTTGAGACGGAGAACGACTTTGGGACCCAGGGGACGCCCCCCACCCATCCCGAGCTGCTGGACTGGCTGGCGGCCGAATTCATGCAGCCCACGCAGTCGACTGCGAGCCCCGGCCCCGATGGCTCCCTGGCCCCTGAGATTCCCTGGAGCCTCAAGCGGATGCTGAAGCTGCTGGTCACATCAGCCACCTATCGACAATCCTCTCACTGGCGTCCGGAACTGGCCGAAGTTGACCCGGCCAACAAGCTCTACGCCCGACAGAACCGGTTGCGTCTGGAAGCTGAGGCCATTCGGGACAGTGCGTTGGTCGCCAGCGGACTGCTGTCCCGGAAGATTGGCGGTCCCAGCGTGAATCCCCCCCAGCCGGAGGGGGTGTTTGAGTTCACGCAGGACAAGAAACCCTGGAACACCGCCACCGGGCCCGAGCGGTACCGCCGGGGGATGTACACTTATCTCTGGCGTTCGAGTCTCTATCCGGCAATGGCGGTGTTCGACTTTCCCGACGCCAACATCACTTGCACCCGGCGCAACCGCTCCAACACCCCTCTGCAATCGCTGACGCTGGCAAATGACCAGCAATTTGTGGAGTTCGCGCAGGGGCTGGCGAGGCGGGTGTTGACCGAGGGGCCGACCGATGACTCCAGCCGCCTGCGGCAACTGTTTCGTCTTTGCCTGGCACGCGAGCCTGGCCCGGTCGAACTGCAGCGATTGAGTGACCTGCTGACCCAGCAACGGCAGGGATTCGCGGGCCAACCCGAAGAAGCCAAACAGCTGACCTCTCCCGAGTTTGCGACGGATGTTCCAGCAACCGAATTCGCGACATGGACATCAATTGCCAGGGTTCTGATCAACCTGGACGAATTCATCACCCGGGAATAGGCATTGGCCCCCCACCGGTCGAAACCATTCCTTCACGTGCGTCACCGAGTCTCTCAGTCCGCGGATCGCATCATGCCTGGTTTTCCCAACCCGAGTGAGCCTACCCCGAAATTCTGGCATGGGGGGGAGCAACTGGTTTTGCGAGAGCAGACCAGACGACACTTTTTTCGCGACTGCGGAGTTGGGGTTGGGACTGCCGCCCTGGGCTCGCTGCTGCTGCAAGACCAGTTACTGCACGCCGCCGGTGCGGACGATCGCCGGATTAATCCCTTCGCACCCCGCGATGGACACTTCCCCGCCAAGGCGAAGCGTGTGATTTTCCTGTTCATGGCGGGCGGGCCCAGCCAGCTTGAGCTGTTCGACCCCAAACCCAAGCTTCAGGAACTGGATGGGCAGGTCATCCCCGAGTCTTACGTCAAGAACAAACGGTTTGCCTTCATCAAACAGGACGCAAAACTCCTGGGGGGCCGCCGGAAGTTCGCCCGGCATGGTCAGTCGGGAGCCGAACTGAGCGAGTTGCTGCCCCATCTGGCCACCGTGGCCGACGATCTCTGCATCGTGCGGGGCATGGCGACCGATGTCTTCAATCACGGACCCGCCAAGCTGTTCGTCAACACGGGCTCGCCGCAGTTTATGGGACGGCCCAGTATGGGGGCGTGGGTCACCTACGGCATCGGGAGTGAGTCAACCGATCTGCCTGGCTTCGTCGTGCTGCAGTCCGGCCCACGAGGCCCCCGCGGCGGTGCCCCGTTGTGGGCCAGCGGCTTTCTGCCCACCACCTACCAGGGAGTTCCGTTCCGGTCGGGAGCGGAGCCCATCCTGAATCTCGCGAACCCCAAGGGAATCGATCCAACCCGCCAGAAACAGTTTGTCGATGCGGTCAATGACCTCAACCGGTCCCGTTTGAATGCGACGGGAGATCCGGAAATCGCCACCCGCATCGCGGCGTATGAGATGGCCTACCGCATGCAGACCAGTGCACCCGACCTGATGAACATTCAGGGCGAGACCCAGGCCACCCTCGAGATGTACGGAGTCCAACCGGGCAAGAGTTCCTTCGCCAACAACTGCCTGCTGGCCCGCCGCCTGGTGGAACGGGGCGTACGGTTCGTCCAGCTGTACCACACGGACTGGGACCATCACGGCAACGTGGGCACAGAACTGGGAAAATCACTCGAGGAGCGGTGTCAGGAGGTCGACCAACCCTGCGCTGCCCTGATCAGGGACCTCAAACAACGGGGACTGCTCGAAGATACCCTGGTCGTCTGGGGAGGAGAGTTCGGAAGAACGCCCCAAGGGGAGCCCCGCGACATGCTGGGCCGAGACCACCACATTGACGGGTACACCATGTGGCTGGCGGGTGGGGGTGTCAAACCGGGAGTGACCGTGGGAGAGACTGACGAGATCGGCTACTACGTGGTGAAAGACAAAGTTCACGTTCACGATCTGCAGGCTACGATCCTGCACCTGCTGGGGCTGGACCACCTCAAGCTGACCTTCCGCTTCCAGGGACGTGATTACCGCCTGACCGACGTCGCCGGGAAGGTGTGCCCGCAACTCCTGGCCTGATTTGACCAGCCCGTCCACCCGTTTGGACTTCCGGACCGGAGCCATGCTCCCTCCAGCATGTTCCCGGCGGTAAACCCACGGAAATTGAAGTGCGGGATCAGCCCGTTTCAGGATCTGGTTGCATGCCACTGGTTGGCCCGCGGGATGTGGTTTCCGTCAGATCCGCTTGCTGGCATCCCGTACAAAAAGCCGTCGCAGCGATTGGCGATTGATGACAATTGTCAATCGAGTCTGTCGCCGCTCCCCAACCAATGGATTGCTCCCCGTCACGCGACGAGTCCAACCATGGCTCCCTCATGGTCCATTCCCTCGGTGCCAGGACGATGACACAATGCGTGAGGGATGCTTTCCGAATTGTGCCGCCGTACTCTCCAACACTCCGATCGCGCTCCTGTGAACCCGACTACGACCAACCCATCGACCGACAGCCAGATCGTCCACGTCAATCTGGCCGACCGCAGCTACGACATCGTTGTCGCCAGCGGAGAACTGCCCCACGCCGCCCGGCTGATCGAGAGCTGGTCCAAAGCCAGGAAGCACAAGACCGGCAGTCGGTTGGCTTTGGTTGTGACCGACGTCAATGTCCTCGAAACACATGCTGTTCAAGTGGCCCAGTCGCTGCGAGAGGCGGGTTGGCGCTGTGAGGTCGAAGCCTTACCCGCCGGTGAGACCACCAAGTCGCTGGAACAGGCGAATCGTCTGTACGACCGGCTGATCGACCTGCAGGCCGATCGGCACACCCTGGTGGTTGCCGTCGGAGGTGGAGTGATCGGCGATCTCGCCGGATTTGTCGCGGCTACCTATGCCCGGGGAATCCCGTTCGTTCAGATTCCCACGACGCTCCTGTCACAGGTCGACAGCTCTGTCGGAGGCAAGGTGGGTGTCAATCATCCCCGGGCGAAGAACATGATTGGGGCCTTTTACCAGCCAATGGGAGTCCTGATCGACACCTCCCTGCTGGAAACGCTTCCCGATCGGGAATACCGGGCGGGACTCGCTGAGGTGATCAAATACGGTGTCATTCTGGACGCTCCCTTCTTCGAGTACCTCGAGACGCACGTGTCCGAACTCAACCGTCGGATCCCCGGGGTGCTGAGGCACGTCGTGGCCCGCAGTTGCCGTTTGAAAGCCGATGTGGTTGAGCAAGATGAATTTGAGCGGACTGGATTGCGGGCCATGCTCAATTACGGGCATACCTTCGCCCATGCGTTTGAGGCCCTGTGCGGATATGGAGAACTGCTGCATGGCGAAGCAGTCGCAATCGGCATGATCTATGCCAGCCGGCTCGCGGACCGCCTGGGACGCATTCCCGCCGAACTGACAGCCCGCCAGGAACAACTGCTCAAACTGCTCTCACTGCCGGTCCGGCTCCCACATCCCAAAGCCTTGGCAATCGACAGCCTTCTGGCCCGTATGCAGCTGGACAAGAAAACCGTGGGGGGAAAATTGCGTTTTGTCCTTCCGAGCCGGCTGGGTCACGTCGAGCTGGTCGATGGAGTTCCACCTGCCGAGGTGACCGCCGTCCTGTCCGAGTTTCAGGAGCGCACCTGACTCCGCGGAAATCCCCAAGAACCTATACACCCTAACAGGTTTGTCATTCGGTGACGAATCGCGCACACTGGGGACGGGGACGTTCGATCTCCTCCCGGCTTCACCCTGTTCCGAGTCTGGCATGTCGTCCCGTCATTCCTCGCTGCCTGCAACTCCTGCTGCGGTCCCGACGGGAAAGACAGGTTTGGCGGGACGACTTCGTGATAGGCCTCAGGAAACCGAAGACCTGCCACCAACGACGCTCACCCGTCGACTGTCAGCCTGGGTTGGCCGCACCTGGAAGTGGGCGCGACAGAATCCCGGCTGGGGCGTCTCAATCGCCCTGCACGCACTGCTGCTGCTGACGGTTGGTGCCTGGGTGGTCCATCAGGAATTGGATACCCGCGGAATGGGGATCCAGGCGATGTTTGGCGATCACGAACAGGCGTCCCCTTTCGAAACCATCGGCATTGAGGCCGCAGTCGAGGTCGCGACCCCCGAGAACCAGATTTCGTCCATCTCAACTCTGACAAATTCCGGAGGAGATGGTGAGTTTGGCGGCGAGATCGATGACTTGCTGGGGGGCAATGGAAAAGGTTCGGGTGAGGGGACAGGTGACGAAGCGGGAGGGGTGGCGGATCCCGGCCTGGGGGCAGCCTTCTTCGGCAGCCAGGGGGCCGGCAAGACCTTTGTCTACATCGTCGACATGTCCGGCAGCATGTACGGGGCCCGGTTTGAGCGGGCGAGGAAGGAGCTGATTTCCTCGATTGAAAAACTGCAGGCCGAACAGTCGTTCCATGTCTTTTTCTTCAGCGATCAGACATTCCCCCTCTTTTTTCCGAAGCCCGCCACGGCACTCATCAAGGCGAATTCCTCGAACAAGAAGAAGGCCGTCCGGTGGATTCGCGCCCGCGAACCGGGGGGGTTGACCAACCCGATTATGTCCCTCAGATTGGCCCTCGACCTGAAGCCGGACGTCGTTTTCCTGCTGACAGACGGGGAAGTGGACGATCCTGAGGCCGTTCGCAAGATCATCCGGGACAACAACGTCCGGACAACGATTCATACAATCGCATTTGAAAACGAAGACGGCGCGACAACGCTGGAGCGGATCGCCAAAGAGAATCGGGGATCATTCCGTTTCGTCCGCTGACAGGCTCTTCTCTGAGTTCCAGGACGAGGTCCTGAAGTCGGATCAGAACACGTTCAAATCGGAAAGGCCGATCGGTTCGCGGCTGGCGTATGGTTCCCCGTAGTGTCGTCCAATACTCCAACCCCAGTACCGTGCCCGATCCCGGATATCGTCCAGGATTGTCGGAGGAGTCGGATTGCGCCCTGTGATGAATTGGCTTTCATAACAGGCAATCGCGGCCATCTTTTGTGGCAACTGCTGGCTGATGTCGAGCACGAACGCTGGCTGGGGATGGATCCGCAGGTGAATGCTGAAATAATGCAGAATCCTCGGCGGATGATACGGCTGCCCGGAAATGTCGCTGCGACTGAGTTTGGACCAGAATCGCGCCGCCTCCACCAGGCTGATCGCCGCCAGATGATCCGGATGCGCGTCTTCCCAGTAGGGAGCGAGAATCAGCCGGGGCCGAAGTTGCCGAAAGACACCGGCCAACATCCGGCGGGCCTCGAGCGTGTGCTCCAGAGAACGGTTGGGCAGATCGAGGTTGCCGCGCCAGTCGAGCTGCAGGATGTCAGTCGCGGCAGCCGTCTCCCGCGCCCGGATCGCGAGACTGCCATGCGGAGTCGGCTCACCACTCGTCAGCTCAATCACACCGGTGGTTTGGCCCCGGGCCTTGGCCAACAGCAGGGCCCCTGCCGCCCCGATTTCGGCATCATCAGGATGGGGGGCCACCACCAGCAAATCGAGCGGTTTGGGAGCAGGTAACGTCGCAGGCATGGATCACACCGCAAGAGAACTGAAGCAGACTCAACTGACTACCCCACGGGGTGGTCTCTCCGAAACTCGACCGCCAAGAGGAGCGGTTTTACTCCAACCACCACGAATACAACTCGGCTTCCCGCAGCGAGAACCTCAGGCGAACCGGTGTTCCGACCGGAATCTCTGCGATGCCGTCGAGCGGTCCCACCGGCTCCCGCAGCCGATCTCCTGCGGGAGCAGTCCCGTGGTGGATTGTATCTCCTTCATCATTCAGAACCGCCACGACAACCGCTTCACGGGGACTGGAATAGTTCAGATGCAATTGCCCTCCCGGCCAAGGGAATGGCTTGGTTACCAGGATACCCAACTGCTTCGCCGCTTTGAGTGAGACGAAGCCATCTCGGCGCAGAGTGACCAAGCCCACTGCGCTGGGAAAGCGCCGTTCGACCTGGGGAAACCTTGCGCTACGATGGGGGCCATTCACCATCGAGTAATGTAGATAAATGGTATCTCCGACCACGTTGATCCCCCGCCCTGCCCGCGACATGCCATCGTCCCAAGCCCCTTCCGGACCATTTTCCAGAAACGTCTGACGGTCGGCGACGCGGCGCCAGCGTCGACCATCCCGGCTGACGGCCAACTGGGTATCGATTCGGGCATCGGTCCCCTCCCGGTACATCCAGAACATGCCCAGGAAGAGCTGCTCATAAATGTCCACCGGCATGCCATAAATCTGTCCCTGTGGACCATCGTCCTGATCGCAGGCGAGCACCCGACGCGGAGGCGACCAGGTGACCGCATCGGCACTCTCGGTCAGCGCGACTGTCCGACCGAAGCCCATCCGTCCATACCCGAGGTAGACCTGTCGTCCGGGGTCGAACAGAATCGTGTGCGTTGTATCACTCGCCTGGGGCAAGACCGGACCGACTGTCTGCCATTTCAATCCGTCAGGAGAGAACGCCACCCACATGCCGCCCGATCGCTGCGCCTCCGAAAGTCCGGCGGGATCGATGGGGGTCTGTTTCAAGGGGGCGGGGACACCGTCGTCATCCTCCGGCGGCGATAAACGACGATCCCAAAAAAACGCCTTGAAGCGTCGCTGCGGATCGGGGTCTCCCAGATCGTGAAAAATCCCCGCTCCCTCGGGGTTGTCGATCCCGATATCGATCAGATTGTTTTCCTTCGAACCTTCGAAGCTCAGTTGATTGAGCACCGGCTTGGTCCACTGGATGGCATCGGGCGACTCGGCGTAGGCCAGCAGCGTGCAGTGCGGAACGCGGCGATAGCCTCCGACTTCCAGCCACTTTCGCCCTCCAGATGGTGGAGCCGGAGTGCAGAGATACCAGAGTCGAAACTGCTTCTTTTCCCGGTCATACAACATGGTGCCGTAGACCGACGCCGTGGCCTCCCAAGGATGTTCTCCCCGCAACACAGGATTGTCCGGATGCCGACGGGGCTGGTGCACGGTCGCCTTCAACCCCTCGATCGATTCGATTCCCACCCGGTCCAAAAACAGCTGCCGGACTCCCCTCCGGACCGTAAATGCAGTCCCCGATTTGGAGGTCCCCCCGTTGAGAGACCACTCGACTGAATCAATCAGGCCAGTGCCGCGACCGTTTTCGAAACTGATCTCCAGGGTCGGATCATGCGCCGCGGGACGGGGATGGCCGAGAAACTCTGCCACCAGAACGCCATCGACCAGCAATCGACACGGAAGCTGGTCTGGCCGTGGGCCGGGGAACCATTCCAGCGTGTAGTCATGCAGATCGGCCACCCGCCAGCCGGGGATCTGGGCCCTGATTTGATCCGTCTGGTCAACCACCCGGTCTTCCGTTCCGACCAATTGACGGAGAGTGCATCTCTGTCGCCCCAGATCCACCAGGATTCCGGCCCCGGGAATTGACGCGGACAGCATGACTGTTCCCTCGTATTGGGCGGCCAGCCGGATGGTGACACTGTTCTTCCGCCCCGCGTCCGAAGGATCAAAATCGTGCGTACTCCCCCGAAGTGTGATGGTGTACCGGCCTGTCTGTGTACCGTCCGCTCGCCCCACGCGAATACCACGATTTCCGTCGCCAAGATCTTCCACCACGATCGATTCGGCTGGGTACTCGAGATTGTCGACGTTCCAGTGGGGATCTGCGCGGTCTGGCAACGCATTGAAATCACAGCGACCGACATTCGACAGGTCGGTCTCGGGACCTGCGGCATGGGCCCAGCCTACGCAGATCGTCCATGATAAGATCAATAGCCAGCGCATGTTGTCACCTACTCTTCCGGGCTGGAGAGACGGAAATCCTGGAAATACGGACATGGCACAGCCGCTGAAGTCGGGTTTTGCTCGACGGATTCCCCGTGGACAGATCACTCGATCTCCCTACCGTCCGGGCCGGGACTGTCCGGGCCCCAGTCCACCTGCGGAGGATGACACAGTGGGTGTCTCAGGTGGTGTAATCCGCGTTCAGCCGAACATATTCCGCCGTCAGGTCGCAGGTCCAGAACTTGACCGTTTCATTTCCCAACGGAAAATCCAGGTCGATCAACACGCGACGATTTTCACGGATTCCACGCGACACCTTTGCGGCATCAAACGGCTGCGGGACACCGCACTTGTAGAGCAACAGACCGTTGAGGTGCAGAGTGATATCCGATTCGGACAGGGTCACCCCGGCGTATCCCACGGCGGACACAATCCTGCCCCAATTGGGGTCGGCCCCTGTGATGGCCGTTTTGACCAAAGGAGAATCGGCGACCGACTTGGCGATACGGAACGCGTCGGAGCGGGACTTCAATCCGCGCACCGTGATTTCGATCTCGTGATCGGCCCCCTCGGCGTCCCGGATGATCTGCTGCGCCAGGTCCGCAGCCACTGCGTCCAGCCAGGACTGGAACGCCTGCCAATCCTCCGGGGTGTTCGGCCCCACTTCGGCCGCGCCATTCGCCAAAAGAATAACGGTGTCGCTCGTGCTCATGTGCCCCTCCACGCTGATGCAGTTGAAACTGCGGTCAACAGCGTGTCGCAGCGCGGCGTCCGCCTCGGCCGGAGTCAGCCGGGCATCGGTCAGAATGACCGACAGCATGGTTCCCATGTTGGGTGCGATCATCGCAGCTCCCTTGGCGACACCACTGATCCGCAGTGTCCTTCCCCCCAGCTTTCCGACACGGGTTGCCTGCTTGGGAAAGGTGTCAGTGGTCATGATTCCCCGAGCCGCGTCCAGCAGCGCCGCATCACTCGACGACAACGCCGCCGCAACCTGCGGAATTCCCCCTGCCAACTTCTCACGCGGCAGAAAGCGGCCAATGACGCCGGTGGAGCAAACCAGAACGTCGTCGGCCAGACAGCCAAGCTGGCGAGCCACCTCGGCGGTCATCCATTCGGCATCCGCCACGCCCTGATCCCCAGTGCATGCATTGGAGTTGCCGGAATTGATCACCACCGCACGGGCCGTGGCCCGCGGCACCCGGCGACGCGAAACCTTGACAGGCGCCCCATGGACGAGGTTGGTCGTGAAGACGCCGGCAGCGGCGGCCGGTGACTGAGAGACGAACAGCGACAGATCGAACAGTGACGCGTCTTTCTTCACACCACAATGCAGACCGGCTGCGGAAAATCCGGCAGGGAGTGGAACAGAGGGCTGGCTCATGCTGGTCTGGGTCTCAAAAGGGCAAAACGGGAAGCGAAGTCACGGTCAACCGCACGCGTTCGGCAAGACGGGGCCTGTTCTCCACGGAAGGCTCCACAAACATGAGACCTCAGCCTGCGGAAACCAGCAGGATTTCCCGTGTTTTCAAGCGACCGGCTCTCCGAACTCTGGGAATATCCATTCCGATGCCGCGATGCAACCCCGGCCCCATTTCACCCCAGCCGATCGGCAATCTCACCCAGAAACAGCCATCCTTCGGAGATCCCCCAAAACAACAGTCTCGCCAATTGGCGAGGAATCTCCTGTCGAACCCCAGATGCCAGCGTGGAGAAAGGTGATTCCGCACCCAAAAACCCGATTCCTCGATCTGATTCGCAAACCCCATTCTTGGCCAAGTGCCGATGAAGTCAGAGAAGGTGAGAGGAACCACGTTTCCCAGAGATGCCATTTCGACCACACCGCATCTCTCATTCCTGTGAACACGAAACATGTCATTGTCCGCAACCTGGCGTGAGGCCTGGAGATCGCTCAATTCTCTGCGTGATCAGGTGCTCCAACACGATCTGGTGGTGCCCGGATTTTCCCGATTGGACGAAATTCCGGACGACCAGCGCGAATTCTGGAGCTCTTCCTATCCGCGGAATCACAATTTCGTGCTGGGCAAGAGCCGCCTGATCCCTTCGCGGCGTTTGGCTGAACGATTGCAGCAACTCACGATGCACTATCCCCGTTCCGCACAGAGTCTGGTGGACTTGAGCTGCTCCAAGGGATATTTCGTCTTCCACGCCCGCTGCCAGATGGGAATGGAACGAGTCCTGGGGGTGGATATCGACCGAAACACTCTCGACAAGTGTCACCTTTTGAATTCGCATTTTGCGCTGAGACACGGAACAACATTCAGCGAACTGCGACTTCGGGACCTGGCCCATCAGGCCGAAGTCACCGAGATTGACTTTGACGTGGCATTGTTGGTGAACACCTACCAGTACCTGCGGCTGGGAAGCGGTTTGGAGCCAGCGGCGGGAGGCAGCCATCGCGAGCTGTTCCAAATGCTTTCCAAGGTGTGCCGCGGACGATTGATTTTCCACAATCGCCTGGAATTGAGTGACCTGCAGGAGAGCGTCCGGCATGAGGCCCGGCCCGAGGCGACAGCCGATTACCACCCCGCGGAGATCCTGGCGGCCGCCAGCGAATTCTTCCAGATCCGTCGGGTGGGAGGGTCGGCCCTCCGTCCGATCCTGCTGCTGGACAATCGCCGGGGCTTTACCTGGCGGGAGTCTTTCTGAGACTCTGAATTCCTTTTGGATCGTTGTCCCCCGATGAATCCCGGTGCCGAAGAATGAACCTCGGGCCCTCAGCGGGGCCGAAGCGGGAAGGCCCGGGCTGGGGAATCGCGTGACATCAAGTTCCCACCCATTCGGTTGTTTCACCTGGGCGGTTGTTTCACCTGGGCCCTAATATACATTTGTTTCCAATTTCAATCCGGGTTGGGAACGATGCCCGATTGCCGCCCGGTGAACAGGATTCTGGCCTTGCACCGACTTTCCAGTTAGAATTCTGTGATGGTCAGTCGTGTCTCGTATTCAGCCTCCCGTGACAGTGGGCACCAAATTGCCAAGCGGGAGAACTCTGGTCCGAGTCGAAACCATCCAGGCTCTGACCATGTTCGTCGGGGAGCGGCCTCGCTGGACTATGTGCTGGTCATCGGTGTCGTGTTTCTGCTGGGGGGGCTGAGCCTCGTCCTGAGTTCGAAGATCATGGTGTTGGCCTACGACATGATCTGTGCCCTCGTCTCCTGGCCGTTTCTGTAATGACAGACAGACTGTCGTGTGATCTTTGAGCGGGAGCGTCTTCCATGCCGACCAAGTCGAGATTCAAGCGTCTGCTGGCCCAGCTCCACCGCGATGAGCGCGGGGGGGTCAGTCTGGAGACCATTCTCATCATCGGTGCCATCGCTCTGCCGATCCTGATCTGGACCATCAAGTTTGGTTGGCCCAAGATCCGGAACTATTTTGACCGGGGATTGCAGAATCTCGAGAACAACACCAACAACGCCACCAACGGCAACAACTGACCTCGCGGGTCATCGACCACGAGCGGCCCGATGATCGGCCAGACTTCAATCCTGCTGCTGGTGCTGGTCTGTGCCTTCACAGACTTGGTCTGGCACAAGATCTACAACGTCGTCACTTACCCGGGCATTCTGGCCGGGTTGCTGTTCAGTGTGGGACCGGTGGGCTGGGGGGCTCCCGGAGGTTTTGAGGACAGCCTCAAAGGGCTGGCTGCTTGCGGAGGCCTGATGCTGGCGGCATTCTTGCTGTTTGAGGTGGGTGGGGGCGACGTCAAACTGCTGGCCATGGAAGGGGCCTGGCTGGGTCTGGAGCGCGGTTTGGAGTGTCTGCTCTGGACCTTTGTAATTGGTGGGGCCGTCGCCCTCGTCATTCTCGTCTGGGAATTCGGGGCCTGGAACCTGTTGAAGGCGATTTCCCGCCATTTGCTTTGGAGTCTGCGCTTGGGTCGGGCCATTCCATTGAGTACCGAAGAGAAAGCCGCCCTGCAACCTCCGCTCTACCTCGCCTTGGCTGCCGTGCCCGCCCTCTGCATTGTGGCACTCGACTTGGCGGGAACGCATTCCTGACAATCCAGACACAACGCCCTTCAAGACCATTCCATTTTTTGGCGTGTCACAGGCGTGCACGACATCACTTCGGAATGAGTCGGGGATTCGACCGATACCACTGACGCGCGTCCGGTCTCATCCCGAACAAGGAAGTCCGGCTGACAGCCCTCAACTGCGGTTCCACATCGCTCTTTCAGAACGGCACCTCCCATGCTCAAGGCCATCGTAATCGCCTGGCTTCCCTGGGGTGGTTGGATGTTCGCTGCCTGGCTGGCACTGGGCCTGATCGTCAAATTGGCAGGGGGGAGATGGCGATGGTCGCGGCTGCGGGAAATGCACCACTGCGAGTCAGGCAGCGTGCAAACCCTCGGCTTTGTTCTCACACTGCCCGCCTTCATGCTGCTGGCGATGTTCATCGTGCAGGTCAGCCAGGTCATGATCGCGATCGCCATCGTACATCAAGGGGCCTTCGCAGCAGCCCGCGCCGCAAGTGTCTGGATTCCCGCCACCACCACCTTGCCAGGCTCAAACCAGATCCGCGAACCACCTAATCAATTGGACAGCACCGACCTGGGTCAGACCCAATTCCCCCAGTGGGGAGCGATTCCGGCACAACGTCGCTCGGTTATCCCAGGGAGCAAGACGGAACGGATCTGGCGGGCGGCTGTCCTCTCCTGCACTCCCGCCGCCCCCTCGTGGCGGACCACGGTTCAGGAAGCTCGCGGCAGCCAACTCTCCGAGTCGCTGTTCGAGTTCTACACCCGGTTGGTTCCCCGGACTGCGGGAAACGCCGCCATGCGTGGCCGTCTTCAGCGCAAACTCGACTATGCGCAGTGGAATACCCTCGTCGAACTGAGGGGACGGGATGCGAATGGATCCACCGGCCCCACTTACAATCCGTACCCGGGCTATTGGTCAAGCCGCCGGGATGAGCAAACCGGTCAGACGGTTCCGTTCTGGGTCGACTGGAACCCTGCGGAACTGAACTGGGAAGAACCGGTCACCGTCAGCGTTTATCACAATTTCGCCCTGCTACCGGGACCAGGTCGATTCCTGAGCCAATGGCTGGGAGGCAGTGGGGTCCCCGACCTCGTCAGTCGACACCTGCGTGACATGCGGCAGGCCAATCCCGGCGTGTACCAGAAAGGTCTCTACGTGGTTCCCCTCAAGGCCCACGCCACACTGCAGATTGAAGGCCTCAAGTCGGTGATCCCCCATGTCCAGTCTTACTGACCAACCGGCTGACTCGGGACGCCCCAGGCCGTGGCTGGGTGGTACCACCCGCGGCAACGCAGTGGCCTTCGGCCTGGTGCTGGCTGCCCGCTTGGCGCGCCTGCGCGGACTGCATCACGATGAGCGGGGTGTGCTCTCGGTGATGTCGCTGATCTTCATTCTGGCACTGGCCATGCTGCTGGGCATGATCATCAATGTGGGCCAGCATGTCGACGACAAACTGAAGATGCAAAACGCGGCGGATGCCGCCACATACTCTTCCACTGTCGTGCTGGCCCGCGGCATGAATGCCGTAGCGTTCTCGAATCATCTGCTGTGCGATACCTTCGCCCTGACGGCTTTCCTGCGGGAAGCGCGGGACCGAAACGCCGAATCGATGACTCCCGCCATTCTGCAGGCCTGGTCGAATGTGGGGGGCATTCTCGATCGGGCGGCCGCCCGGGGGGCCTTCCCCCTGCACCCCAAGTTCCAAACCGTGGGAGGTGCCATCACCGCCAAAGTCCCGCTGGAACAGGAGGCGGTTCGAACGTATGGCGAACTTGGGGCCGCGGTGGCCGCGGAGGTGCTTCCCCCCCTGGAGTATTCGCTGCGGGAACGACTCATTCCCGAGTACCAGCGGGCCCTCGTGCAAACCATGCCGCTGGTGGCCCAGTCGGTGGCGAACACCGTCTCACTGCGGCACGGCCAGCACCCTGACGGCAAACAGGACAAAGCCATCAACCGCCGCCGCGGAGTGCAGGTGGGGGTTTTGTGGCGGACCGCTGTAGGAATGTCGAATCAAGCCCAGCCGGCCGGCTTTCCCGATGAACGGGATCCGCTGCTGCGAACGCTGCCAGCGGTCGATCCGGCCCCCGGAGCCCTCACGGGACAACCCCCCCCGGTTCCCGATCCTACTCCGGATGGCCTGGAAGGACTTGATTTTGCGGCAATTCCCGGTGCGAGTTTGTATTTCCAGCGATCGTTTCTGCAGCGTGAGCAACGGGCCCGGGACTACCTGAATCAGTGGGTCAACGATCGGCTGCGATTCTTCGCATACGAAGGGAAGATGTCGCAGTATTTCCCGCTGTACCACGCCTTTGCCTGTGGGCAGTTGATGCGGCTGCTGAATGAGGAGTATCCGCAGTCCAATCTGCCGCACATGATCCGCCTGGCCCCGAATGGTCTCGATCCCAATCGCTTTCGCGACTGCACTGACTGCCTCGACGCTGCCCGAGACTACCTCGATCAGGGGTTCATGTTCGTCGGTGTGTCGTACCGCCGCCCGCTGCCGGAAATGCAACCGGGGCTTTACCGCTGGGCGCTGGGCCATGATCCCCTGGCGTTTGGACAGGCCCAACTCTTCATTCCCCAGGCACGCATGTGGTGGCACGACGGCAGCCCGGGGGGCAGTTCCAACTCGAACATTGGCGGCGGGGGATTCGGTGTCCCGATTGACATTCCTCTCGATCCGGTCACGAGTGGGCCCACTCCGCCTGGGTGGCATCACGACAATTGGTCGGCCGACTGGAGCCTGTGGAACCAGAATTGGACCGTACGTCTGGTTCCCGCCACCCATCCGAATGTCGTCACCATTCTGCAAACCCTCCCTCCGGCCGGGGCCCTGGCAACGGGACAACCACTGCAGGTGGTGTTGCCTGACTTCGGCGGGCTCGACATGTCGCGGGTGCGCGACCTCAACAATCATTAACGGAGGGGGACATGCACCAACACTCGAAACGTACCCCTCGCCGATCCGGCTGGCCAACGCGGATTCCGGCGCCGGCACACCGGGCTGGACTGGCCCCGCTGGAACTGGTGCTGGTCCTGCCCTTGCTGATGATGGTCATGGCGCTCATGATCAACTTCGCTCATCAGGTCGCCTGGAAGACGCAGGCCCAGATTGCGTCGCGGCAGGCTGTCTGGCGCCAGCGCCCCACTCATCTGGCTGGTTCGCGGGATCGCCCTCCCCGCAACTGGGAACCTCCGGCCACGATGTCCGTTGCGACAGCCCCCCCACCTCCTCTGTTTCCCCAGGACCCCTACGACAACTATTCGGCCCTCCGCGGACCGATCTTGCGCGATCCGCAAATCGGGGGCCCCACCGCCCAATTGCAGGTCGACCGGGGCCTGCTGCAGCTCAATGACGATCTGGTACAGGGCCAGGCCTCGATCAACCGCGAGGTCGTGCTGCTTCCCCGGCTCTACCAGATCTCATTCGATGTAAAGCACCCCCTGCTGCAGAGTGAATGGCGGTTCCATGACTTCGGCTATGGTGACAACCACGAGCGTCGGAGCCTGAAATTGTACTCGTATTTGCCAGGACCCGAGGTGATCCAAAGGGGCCTCGAGACACAACGGGCATTCCTCCAGATTGTGCAGGCCCCTTTTAGGCCCGCCCTCGCAATCCTCGACAAGGATCAGGAGCTGGCCGCCTGGTTCGGATCACCTCCCGACTTTCATCCGCAGTCCTCGCGTCCCTGCGTGCTCGACCGTGACCTCGTGTACCGCACGGTGGTGCAACCGCTGATCGACCGGATCCAGGGGCCCCAGGGCGGCGGCAGAGGAGGTGTTCCCGAGAACATGGCCCAGACTTTCATTCGCATGTACCGAGAACAGATTGCGCAATTGATGCTGCAAGACCCTCCTCCACAGGCCGAGATCCAGACGTTGCAGCGCAAAATCGACGAGCTCAGTCGATTCATCGGCACACTGAATTGACCCGTGGTGTATTTTCCGGCCCGCCTGACGTCCTTCCCGGGCCTGCGTTTCCAGAACATTCTTGCCCGACGGTCTCGCCCCTGTGACTGCCGTACCGGTTGTCCCACCACCACCGCCCGCAGCTCCCGGCGGGCCGACGCCGGGGCTCTGGAGACGCCTGACCGGAAGGGCAGTTGACCTGGTCGTGATTGGGATTGTTCTGGCCACCAGCCTGACAGTCGGACGTCAGTTGATCGAATGGTGGCACGACGACAGCGGCATTGAGGGTCCGCGATCTCCCCTCGGTGTGGACATTCCTGCGTGGGACGGCCGCGATGGACCACTGCTGGTGGAGTTTGGCCGCCTGCCCGTCCAGATGCGCCAGGAATTGATCCGAGGCTCCCTCGCCGACGCCCAGCAGGCACTCCGCGACTGGCTGGCCCGGTCCTTGGCCACCAGTTCCCCCGCGGCGGACCGCGGCGGGGAGAATGAAAAACGCATTCTCGAACTGGTCAGTCAATTGCCCCCTCCTGTCATCTGGACGCGCGCGGGACTGGTGACCGATTTCGAGGAACAGCTGCTGGGGTCCCTCGCCATTCGCCTGGGTCCTGGCAAGACGTTGCCCGAGCGGATTCTGGCCGGACGATTGACCGCCTGGGGCCTGCTTTGGCCGGCTCCCAACGGGGACTGGCGACTCTACGAATTCCAGCGGGTGGCCTCCCCTTCCGTCGACGACCCGCTACGTATCGATGGTCCACCCGAATCGGTCCGCCTGCTGGCGGTCGGCCATGCCGAGTCAGGTGCCCTGCTCGCCTTCCGCGGACCAGGAACGCTGGCGGGCTGGCAGTCCGCCTTTGACGAGGAACTGACTGCGCACGGTTGGCAGCGGCTGGGAAACTGGCAAGGTCCGGGAGGGTCCCGGGGAGTGCAGTTTTCCCGACCACACCGCCGGGGGCGTGAACTGGCAGATCTGCGGCTGGTTCGCGACAATTCGGGGACGCTGCTGGCGATGGTTCAGATTCTGCGGGAACCAACGACTGCTCCGCCAGACTTCACCCCAGGAACGCGCTGAAGGACGGAATTTCATGAGGGGGACTCCCGGATTTCTTCTGGCCGTGGGACTCGGCCTGATTGGAGCCGTCGTCAATTGGCTGTACCTGGCGCAGAAAGCCCGCCAACTGGATCATCTCGACTTTGTGGGAATCCGGGAGGATGTCACCATCAATCCCGGTGACCGTTTCCAGAAGGACCATTTCCTGCGGATCCCGGTTCCCCAGCACGCCGTGGGGGGACTTCAAAAGGCGGCCGTCACTTGGACAGCCCTCGAGACCGTCGTGGGCATGCCCGCCACCAAGAGCTACAGCCCGGGAGAGATCGTGCTGTGGCAGGATCTGAAGACCCCCGCCGTCACCGATCTGCTCGACACTCTCGGCCCGAATGACGTCGCGGTGGGCGTACCAATCGATACCCGCACGGTGGTGGTGCAAAACCTCAACCCGGGCGCGCAGGTTTCTTTCATCACCCCCCGGCTGGGCAGCCTGGGGCCGACTCCGGCGGGGAGCGAGAAAGTGCAGGTTCCAGAGTTCGTTGGGCCGTTTGAAATTCTCGCCCTGGGGACCCGCAAGGGACAGCTGCAGGTGCTCCAGAGTTCGGGAGGCTCTTCGACACAGGAGACCACCATGACCATCCGGGTGCGGAATGTGGATGGCAAACCGGAAGAAAAGTGGCGGCAACTGCTGGAGGTGATGCGAGCCAGCAACAGCGCACCGCTCGGAGTCATCCTGCATGGCAAGGAGGGAACCCGTGGCAAGGGAAGCGAGGGGAAAAAATAGGCTGCCTGCAATTGGCCGCACGAACCCAACTGCCCCTGATCGCGATGGATTCCTGAGATGAAAGTCTGGTTCAACAAGATCCACGACAGCCGACGCTCGATGATTGAGATCACCGACAGCGTGATCCACATTGGCCGTGATCCGGGCAACACCATCGTGCTCCAGAGTCCGCTGGTCTCGAAACGGCATGCCGTGGTGACCACAGCGGGGGGAAAACTGCGACTGGAAAACGTGGGGCTCAACGGCTGCCTGGTGGGGGAGCGGGAAGTGCTCGGCGGGGAGTCGGTCGACTTCGAACCGGGCCAGGCCGTTCGGATCTGGCCCTACTCGCTGCTGTTCGAGACCGAGACCCAGGCGGTCATCACCATGGCGCAGATGGCCTCGCACCTCCGCAGCCTGATGGCGAATCTGGAACTCAAGATCCACCGTCGGCTGCTGGAACGGCTCGACCTGTACGAACTGGAGAATCGCCGGGCCGGCTCCAACGACGCCATTCTTCTGCTCGAAAACCACATCGAAGACATTTGCCGGGAACTGCAACTGTTCGGTCCCGAGAACGCCCCGGTTCTGGAGGAAATCACCGGACTGACTCTGCACGACTACCTGATCAATCAGCTGATCCTTGAAGGGGGACGCTTCGCCACAACGGCCCCCGCCGGACTGACGCAGAACGAGTTCGACATTCCCGCGACGCTGATCGCGGAACGCGAATCGGAATTGCAGAACCTGCTGCGATTCACCCGCGACAAGTTGAAGCTGGACGGGGAACCCGATCTTTCGGCCCGCATCAGCCGGGTTGAGGCCCAGTTTCCCCAGGTGTTCCCACTGGTCCGTCCCCACCTGCACAATGAGCTCCGCCGCTACCTGATCCTGCGGACGCTGAAGAAAGACCTGAAAGACACGGTGTTTGGTTTCGGCCCCCTGCAGGACCTCATCCGGGCCCCCACCATCACCGAAATCATGGTGGTGAAAAGCGACTCGATCTATGTCGAACGGGACGGCGTGCTGGAACTGTCAGGACGACGCTTTATTTCGGACAAGGTGACCGAGTCGATCATCGAGCGGATCGTTGCGCAGGTGGGACGTCGGATCGACAAGAGCCAGCCCCTGGTCGACGCCCGCCTGCCCGATGGCTCCCGGGTCAACGCCATCATCCCTCCGCTCGCGATTCGTGGGCCCTGCCTGACGATCCGCAAGTTCCCCGCGCATCGCTACACCATGGACGATTTGGTCGAGCTCCGCAGCCTGACCCCTTCGGCGGCGATGTTCCTGCGAGCCTGTGTGATCGACCGGAAAAATGTCCTCGTCAGCGGCGGGACCGGAACAGGCAAGACCACGATGCTGAATGTGCTTTCGAGCTTCATTCCTGTCAAAGAACGCATCGTCACCATCGAAGACACCACCGAGTTGCAGCTGCACCAGGACCACGTGGTGACGCTCGAGACCAAGCAGGCCAACGTCGAAGGGGTGGGGGCCTACACCATTCGCGACCTGGTGAAGAACGCGCTGCGGATGCGTCCGGACCGGATCCTGGTGGGGGAATGCCGGGGTGCCGAGGCGGTCGATATGCTCCAGGCGATGAACACCGGTCACGATGGGTCGATGACCACGGTGCATGCGAATACCTCGGAGGAGGTCATCAAGCGGCTGGAGGTGCTGGTGCTGATGGCGGTTGATCTCCCCGTCGCGTCGATTCACCGCCAAATCGCCTCGGCTCTCAATGTGATCGTTCAGATCACCCGCATGCCGGGAGGCCGCCGGGCGGTCACCCAGATCTCCGAGGTGGCGGGGCTCGATCCCGACACCCACGAGCTGATCATCCACGACATCTACAACATGCGGGATGGAGAGACCCTGCGTCCTACCGGTTATCTTCCCACCTTCGTGGAATCTCTGATCCACAAAAAGCTGTTGCAGTTGGAGTTCCTCTACGGCCGCCAGCCAGGGGATGCCGGGGAAATCCCATCCCGGAGGCCAGCCGCCGGCCGCTCCTCTCCCGCATCGCTCCAGATCTCGGCAGGAAAGGAGTGAGCGATGGAGATTCCCCTGCTGACCTCGGTCTTGATCGGACTCTCCTGCGCGCTGATTCCGCTGACTGGCGGAGACCTGTTCCACTGGGCTCTGGGCTTTGTGGAGGATGACCTGCGCGAGAAACTGCGGCGGTTGCGGGTCGACACCCGACCGCTGCATGGATGGCTGATTGTCTGGCTGTTGGCGGTGGGGGTGGTCTTCCTGGGGTTTCTGCTTGTTCTCGACAGCGCGGTCTTCGCAATCCTGTTCTCGGTGCTGTTGATCGCCGTCCCGTGGTACGTGGTCCGGCGTCTGGCCGAGCAGCGCCGGCAAAAGATCGAAGACCAGTTGGCCGATGCCATGGTCACCCTGTCGAGCGCCATCAAGGCGGGCCTGTCGCTGGGGCAGTCACTCGAGATTCTCGCTGATCAGTGCCCGCATCCCATCAACCAGGAATTCCGGCAGATGGTGGGGGAGTACCAGATGGGCCAGCCGCTTGACCGGGTTCTGGAAGACACCCGCATCCGACTCAAGAGTGAGAATTTCGCCCTGTTTGCTGCCGCCATGCAGGCGAGCCGCGAGTCGGGCGGACGGCTCAATGAAACGGTCGACCGGATCGCGCACTCGGTCCTCGAGCTCCAACGGCTCGAGCGGAAGATCATGACCGAGACCGCGCAGGCCCGAACTTCGGGCCTGTACATGGCCCTCGCCCCCGTCGCTGTCCTGGCGATGTACTACTTCGTGCTGGACCCGGAGAACACCGAGAAACTGTTCACCACCGTGCCGGGCCAACTGATCCTCAGCCTCGCGATCGTGCTCGACATCGGCGCCTATGTCTGGTCGCAGTACATTCTCAGCGCTGACATTTGACCCTGCATTTCCCACAGTTCCCGTTTTGAATCCCGATTCCCCGTTCCACCATGACGCCGGTTCCGCTCGCCGCCGATTTCTTAGCCGAACAGGGCCTGGCACTGGTCGGCAGCCTGCTGGTGGGAGCAGCGCTCACCCTGCTTGCCTGGCTGATCCAGCGGGCCCTCTCATCGGATGATCTCGAGCAGGATCTCGAGTGGAGGTACGACGTCAACCGCATCAACGAATTGCGGCGCAGCGAGCCTCTGTACCGGTTTTTCTTTCCCCTGGTGCAACTGCTGGCACGGTTCAATCGCGGCCTTTTCGCCGATTCCCTTCCCGAGATCCAGCGGGAAATTCAGGCGGCCGGCCTGTCACGTTTCTGGACCGCCCCAGAATACCTGGGCAAGCTGGAATTGATTGCCGTCCTGCTGTTGCCCGGATTGCTCTACGCCTGCATCGAACTGATGGGTCCACCGGGAACCATCATGGCGATTTCGCTGACCCTTTTTATGGCTTGGTTGCTGCGGATGCGACTGGCCAGTCGGGCCCGCCGCCGCCTCGTGCTGATCAAGCGCCGAATGCCCTTCCTGCTCGATCTGCTGACCCTGCTGATGGAGGCGGGCTCGACTTTTTTGCAGGCGCTGCAAAAAGCCGTGGAGCAATTTGGCGAACACCCGGTGGGTGTGGAATTCGGACGGATGCTCTCCGAAATCCAGATGGGCAAGGGGCGCACCCAGGCCTTGGAGGCGATGCGGGACCGCCTCCATGACGACGAGATCACCAGCATCATTGGTTCGATCATTCAGGGGGAACAACTGGGAACCCCGCTCGCCCGGATCTTCCGGACCCAGGCCGACGTGCTGCGGATCAAGCGTACCCAGCGTGCCGAGACCATCGCCAATGAGGCGGGGGTCCAGATGCTGTTGCCCACCGTTCTCGTGATGGCCTCCACCGTGCTGATCATCCTGGGGCCTTTTGTGCTCGGCTTCATGTACGCCGACTTCCTGGGGTAGACTGATCTCATGGACAAGACGGCACAACTCGTGATTCAGACAGGGCCCGACCAGGGACAGGTTTTCCCCCTGCGGAGTGAACTGGTGCGTCTGGGAAGCGGGGACGGTAACGACATTGTTCTTTCCGATCCCTCCCTTGCCGAGTTCCACGCCAGCATTGTCTACCGTGACGGCCGGTTCGCAATTGTCACCACGCATGCCGGGGGACTGCAAATCGATGAGACTCCCGTCCCTCCCGAGCGCTGGATCTGGCTTCCCGAACAGGCTTCGATTCGCCTTTCTGCGCAGACCCTGCTGCAATTTACGGTCATCACTGAAGCCCAACCTGCCGGCCCATCCCAAACTGACTCCGCTCTGCCCCCCGCGGAGGGAGTTCCCTCTGGTGCCGCCGCCTCAACCGACGCCCCCCCCAGCGTCAGGCCCCCACCCCGCGCGGGAACCTCCAGGCCACGCCGCGTTCCCACCGCCGTCAGCCCGGGGGCCGAGACCATCGACGAGTCGACCGAATCTCCCGTCAAGCCACGCAAGTCCACTGAGAAGAAGGGACGCCAGACCGCCCGCTTCATCACGGAGGGACCAGGAGAACCCCTGGTACGGCTTGGCGAAGATGGCCAGCTTCCGGAACTTTCATTGACCGAATCGGGAGTCGAGGGAAAAGCTGCTTCCCGAACTCGAGAGTCGAATCCCTATCTGCTGTTGGGCGTCGTGTTCATGAGCCTGCTGATGACCGGTGCGATGCTGTTCATGGAGGGAGAAGATTCGTATCTTCCTCCACAGAACCAGGCAGCCGCCCGTCAGGAACTGGCTGAATACCTGGGGTCCGATACCGACAGTCCGGCCCCGTATCAGCTGGCACTGCGAAGGTCGCGGCAGGCCTGGGCTCGAGGCGACCGGTCGGGAGAGAAGGAAGAACTGCGCCGCGTTCTGCATATGCTGCGGTCGGAAGCCAAGGAGCGCCTGCAGAAGTTCTCGGGACTCACCGGCCGGCTCGACTACGACTACGATGACTCCTCCAAGCGCAGCGATCGCCGCCTGGAGGAATTGATCGCCATCCTGCTGTCCGACGCCTGAAGGACCTGCTCCGTGGACACACATCCGCGATATCAACCTGTAGACAAGATTGCCTCCGGCAGTTTCGCGACCGTGTACCGGGGCAAAGATCTCGAACTTGGGCGCGAGGTGGCCATCAAGCAGATCCACGAGCAATATCTCTCCGACCCACAGCAGCTTGAACGCTATTGGGCCGAGGCGCAACTGCTCGCGAGCTTCCAGCACCCCAACATCGTGACGATCTACGACCTCGTGCGTGACCGGGGCTGGCTGATCATGGAATTGATGCAGTCGGACCTGTCGAAGGTCGCCGGCCGTCGTCCGATGGATGTCAACGCTCTCCGCACCGCCCTGGCGCACTGCCTGCGGGCATTGAAGTTTCTGCATGCCCACGGCATCGTGCATGGCGATGTCAAGCCCAGCAACATGATGATCGACCGGCGGCGCCGGGTGAAACTTGGCGATTTCGGATTGGCCCGCCGGGTCTCCGACGAGAAGGGGAGCCTGATTCGCGGTACGACCAAGTACATGGCCCCCGAGGTGGTCTCCGAGGAGTTTGGCGAAGTCGGCCCCGCCAGCGATCTGTACTCTCTGGGATTCGCCGCCTATGAGCTGTTGGCGGGAGAACATTTTGAAGAACTCTTCCCCGGTCTCAACGCCTCGGGCCGCGACCGCCAGATGGCCTGGATGATGTGGCACGCCGCTCCGGACCGGCGGCTGCCAGAAATCAGCCGCGTCCTGGCCGACGTTCCCGCCGACCTCGCCAAGACCATTCAGAGATTGTGTGCCAAGCCCCAGGCGGAACGCTACCGCAGCGCCGACGAGGCCCTTTCCGATCTCAACATCGATCTCAAGATTGTCAAAACTGGCGAGGAATCATCGGCGACCATCCAGCGTCCGGAAAAACCGGTGGAACCGGGCAGCGATCCCAAGCGACGACTGCTGCTGATCGGCGCGTTCTGCCTGAGTGCCCTGGCATCCCTGGCGATGCTCTTCATGAGCCCCGGAGGAGGAGGTTCGAACCAGGCCACCCAAGCCCCCCAGGCGGTCACCCGGGAAGGGATCGTGCATGATGTACGACGCGAATTGATGGAAATCGATCTGCTGACCTCCGAAGGTGCCGTGGTTCCCATCAAGCTGGGGAAAGAACCAAAAATTCGCCAAAAGGAGAATCAGCAGGAATACATGGCGGTGGCCGCCCTCAAGAAGGGAGATCGGGTCGAAATCACTTTTGGAGAAAGCAAGGGAGAGCCCCGGGCCACAGTTGAGGTCAGCCGCCCGGTCACCACCACCGGACAGATTCGCCAGGTCGACCCTCAGCGGGGAGTTGTGGGGATCGTCTACAGCCCCGAAGCGGGAGCCGAGGTCGTTGAGATGACCTGCGAACCAACCGCCAAGGTGCAGATCAACGGCCGCAATGCCGAGTTTGGCCAGATCGAACCGAACGATCGGGTTGAGGTGATTCACCTTCCCTCCAAGACCCCCGATGCGCCCCGCACAATCATTGAGATTTCCGCCCGACGAACACTGCACTCCAAGGGATATGTCGCGGGAGTCATCGATCAGAATGGCCGCCCCGCGCTGCGTCTCGACCGTTTCGGCAAAATCGAAACACTCCCATTCGCCGAGAAGTGCACGATTCATATCAAGGGAATCGATGAAAACTCTCCCCTGCAACCCGCCGACCTCAAGCCCGACGACAGGGTCGAAATCTCCCACGATGTCGAGGTGACCGAAGTGCAGGCGACCCGGCACACCCGTGCTGTGGGGACCGTGATGCAGGTGGAACTGCCAGCCCGCGAACTGGTGGTCCGCAGCAACGATGGCAAGGAAACCCGCTACGCTGTCTCTCGCGACTGTGTCATCGAGCTCGATGGTCGCCCTGCCCAACTCGACAAGTTGAAGAAGTTTTACCGGCTTGAACTCAGCTACGATCCCCCTCCGACCGGCCCCACGATCATTCACGTGATTGACGCCAAGTCGACACAGTAACGGCCGATCCCTTCGCCTCCGTCCCCGCCAGCATTGTTGGTGGCATGGCCCCATACGGAAGCCTCAGCAGTTGTTCGAAGGTGGTCAGCCGCATTCCCGCAGGAGTGCATAAAAAATCCGCCCTCCAGACCGGTGGGTCTGGAGGGCGGAGAGACTTCCAATCGCCGCTGAATATGCTCAGCGAGACGGGGTGTCCAGTTCCTTGATCGCCGGGTGGCCGAGCAGGAACTTCCGGCGTTGTTCCGCGAACTGCTTGAGAGTCAGCCGTCCCGGCCGGCCTTCGGTGGCCTCCGGCACCTGTTCGGAAACACTCCGCTGGAACTCCGCCAGCGATGAGAGCTTGCGGGTATCGCCAGACAACTCCGGCTCAATGAGTTTGGCATGAGTGGCCACGATCGGCCCCAGCTTGTTCCAGTCGAGCCATTCCTCGGCAATCGCCCTCACATGGGCCAGATACCGCCGGCGCAATTCCGGCACAGCCAACAGCCGGCTGCGGAGCGGCTTGCTGGCATCCTGCATGCCGACCAGCGGATCCAACTCCACCCCGCCTCCCATTCCTGGTCCGCCAAATCCGACGCCGGGGCCGCCAAATCCACCGCCGGGTCCACGCCTGCGCCCCTCGCCGCCGCGTCCCTCTCCATCTGCGCCACCTTCACGTCCGCCCCGTTCGCCAGCGCCAGAGGGGGCGTTCTCTTCCGGCCGACGAGGTCGCGGCGGTCGGACGGGATCAGCCCCTTCCGGTCCGCGCGGTTCGCGCCCCTCAGCCCCCGGACCTCCCTCAGGCCGGCGGGGACGATCTCCCCCCGGTCCGCCGCCAGGACCAAATCCCCCAGGCCCACCACCGGGACCACCCGGAAATCCGCCCTGACCGCCCGGAAACCCACCCGGCGGACCAAACCCGCCCCGGCCTCCGCGACCTCCCGGACCGCCCATCATTCCGGGGCCCATGGCGACCTGGAATGTTTCATTCATATCATGGGGCAGAATGTGGAATCGCCCATCCTCATCGAGGAAAAGGCTGTAATCGCTGGCTCGCACCCAGTAGCCATCCCCGTTGATCAGCGTTGCGTCCAGGGCCAGAAACCACAGGGCACCATCGACATCCAGAATCGGGTTGAGCGCCGCCTCCAACTGATCCAAAGGTGTCTCGGTCAGCACCTTGGTCAATCGGATGAGGGCTTTCCAGCTTTCCTCCCGGTCCTTGGTCTTGATCGAGAAGATCTGTTTGTAGCGCTCGATGTCATCGCCCATGTACTGGAGCCCCCCCCGACCACCGGGGCTGCCCGGAACTTTCCAGCGAGCCCCCTTGGAGTTACTGAAATGTCGCGCCAGAAAATCCTTGTTGAACTGCTCGACATTCACATAAAGTCCCCAGCTTTCACCATTGATCACCACCCTCACGTGGTTCGCCCTTGGGGCAGGAATGTACTGACCCGCGACATGCGAAAAGAGCACGGTGTGGAGGAAAGTGGGATCCTCATGTGAATTGAGAAGGTTGAGCGTTTTTGCTCCCAGCAGATTCTGGTCCTTGTCGACCAAATCGAACGTGACATTCAACGACCGCTTGTGGCCGGCTCCCACCATTCCAAACGACGACATGCCACGAAACTGGATCCCCACCATGGGATAGGTCTTGCCATCCACGGTCAGTGTCGCCGGGACATCCACATCGGTGCGGTGGAAGTCGGTCAGCTCTGCTTCCCACTGGTCATTTTCGAAATCGATGAAGATGGTCCGGATGACATCGCTGGCATACAGGTCCCCCTCCACCGGCTGAACGTCGGACTTGGCCACCTTCGGACCGGGAGACGCGGGTTCTTCTTCGCGACGGCCCGGAAAACCAAACCCTCCCCGACGGCCGCCCCGGCCGCCTCCCCCCTTGCGGGCCTCCGCTCGTTCTTCGGCATTCAGCCAACCGTTGTTGTCTTTGTCAAATTCAGCCAGCAGTTTGCGCTCGCCACCGCCGGGCGGACCAAACCCGCCGGGCCCGCCGGGACCACCTGGGCCGCCGGGAAAACCCCCGAACTGGGCAGCGGGAAACTCAAACGACTTCCCCTGGAGTTTTTTCCATTCGTCTTTCTGTGCGTCTTTCAAAACGGCCAGAGCCTGCTCGTCAATCTCCCGCCGCGCCTCGGGAGGCAGAAACGGGGGGGCCTGATCCAGAATCTCGTCGAGCCGCTCACGCTGCTCCTGGGTCAGGTTCAACCGCTCGGCCACGGGGGGCCGGCGGAGCGCACCACTCCCCGCGCGCTGCAAATCGAGCTCACTCAGCCGCGACCACTGCCGTGCATCAAGAACCTTGTTCAACTCCTTGAAGGCAGCCTGCCCCGCCTGTTCCTGACGGCCGCGCAGAGCGTTGACTTTCTTGTCACGTTCTTCTGGAGCGAGTTCAAAAATCTCACGAAAATCAAATCCCTCCATCGCCGAACGCAGGTCCACCTGCAGTTTTTCGACAATCGCCTGCGACTTCGGCTGCTGGTCCGCGCTCAACCCCAGCTCTTGCTGCACTTCAGGCAGGGCGACGAGGTTGACCAAATCGCTCTCCGGCAACGGACGCATGAAGGCCGGCATGCGCATGGCCCCCCCAAAACCGCCAGGAGGTCCCCCAAAACCACCTGGAGGCCCTCCGAAGCCACCCCCAGGGCCTCCACCCGGCCCCCCTCCAAGGCCTCCTCCACCGCGCTGGCCGAACCCCGCCTGGCCAAACCCTCCCGGACCGGGACGAACTTGCCCTGCCCCCGGCCCCTCCCGGGGTGGCACCTGTTCGGCCCCGCCATTGTCATCGGGTCGCCGCGGACGATTGGGACGCTCATCCTGCCCCACGGCGGGCCCCAGAGAAAGCCCCAAAAAAGCTACGACAAAGGAGGTGATTGCAATACGACGCATGACTGGTCCTCGCTTGGGTTCTGCTCTTACGATCGCTTCAGCTCGACGCCCAAAATCCCCTCGGTCTGACTCAGGTCCACGACCACCTGGGGAAGGTCCTCTGCATTTTTCAACCGCACCACATAAATCAGCTCCAATCCCGTCCCCTGCTTCCACAGACTGGTCTCATGGATGTGGTGTTGGTCGCAATAGCGGTTCAGCACCGGATCCACGAGGTCGCCTGGCTTCTGTCCCATGGCCACTCGCACCATCAGCTTCCCGGGAACTTCCCGGTCGACATCAGTGGTGGGCAGATCCCACAGGTGCGAGAGCGACACGGCCGCCACTCCGACCACCAGCAACCCCAGCGGAGCGACCCAGAACAGACCCGCCCCCGCTGCCATTCCCACCACGACGGTGAAGATGACAAACGCCGTGTCCCTTGTGTCCTCGACCACTGTCCGAAAGCGCACGATCGACAGTGCCCCCACCAGGCTGAACGCTCTTGCCACGCTGCTGCCGATCACGATCGACACCAGCGAAATCAACACCGACAACAACACCAAAGTCGTCACCAGCCCCGTCGTCGCCGCCCGGTCACGGCCATGTGAGAGACGGTAAATCACCGCCACGCACAGCCCGCACACCAGCGCCACCACGAGGCGGGCCAGCAGAGTCAAGACCGTCAGTTTTTCGGGGTCAGCAGCAGACGAATTCAGCCAGTCGGGCATGGGACTCAGAACAAAAGGGGCGTTGTCTCTTTCTTCCAGTCACCCCCACATGGCCCAAAACGCCTGGCCGACAGGGATGAAACACTCTGCTGGAACGAAAGTCGCTACGGGATGGACAAAATCCTGAAATCCGGGATCTCTCGCCGACGAATCGAACGGGTCGGTCAACTACTCGGCAGGGGCCGGAGGATCGAATTGCCAATCCTCGTTGAAATATCCCGCCCGCAGCACCACTCCACCAGTCCCCGACAGGAACTGGGCACCCTCCAAGGCCTGGTCCGCCACGGCGGGGTACCGGATCACCGCCCAGTCTCCCAAGCGGGGATACAGCAGATAGTTCAGCTTCGAGAACTCGGCCGCATGGAATGTGTGGCCACTGTTCACCACAAGGTACTTCCCGCCAGCCCCTCCCCAGGGACTGGGATGGATCAACACAGGCAGATGATTGGCAGCCGAATACCGCTCGCCATCGACGTCGAGCGTCTCGCGGGTCCATTTCAGGGGGAGCCCAGGCAGCGCCTCGGACAACAGCCGATGACTTCCGGGATCTCCAAACAGGATCAAGTGGTACTTCTGGCGGTCTGCCTCGGTGACTTCCGTATCGTCAACAATCCGCAGGTCCCCCCGCAGATATTGGCTCCAATCGCGGGCAAACTGGTCGAGAGTCGCGAGGGCCATCGCATGCATCTGCTGGTTCCACGGGACGCCCGTTCCCCTGACACACAGAAAGGGTGCACAGAAGGCATCGTCGATCGGTCCCTGCAACCCAGGGCGCTTCCCCACCGGGGAGGGAACGGTCTCGAGTTCCGCCAACTGCCACTTCCCCCCTTCCAACTCGAGAACAACCGGGCGTTCGCGAGGATGCTCCGCGAGATCAATCTCCAGTTCACCAAGCCGCACGCGGGGACGTTCACCCAGTACCACTTCCGGAGCCAGAGCGAACCGCCCAATGTTTGTGACCCGCGAGACCTGAATCAGTCCGTCCGGCAGACGCCGTGCCTCAAACTCAGCCCGTTCATAGTGCTTCCCCAACCGCAGCAACTCCACCCAATGACACCGGGGATACTTCAACGTCCAGGTAACAATCCGCACTTGGGCAGGCAACCGGTCGAGCCCCCGGTCGGCAAATGCACCAATCAAGCGCATTTGCTCCCGCATCGTCACCGGATCAATCGTGTGCCCTGTATCGGGTGAGATCAGATTGACCAACTGCAGTCCCTCGCGACGATAGGCCTGACCCATCAACACATGGGCATCGAAAAACACATCCTTCGCTCCCATGCAGGCGATGGCGGGAACCATGCTGCCATTGGCTGCATAGTCGATCGAGTCGAGCATGTGCAGCCCCAGCTCCTGGTGGTCTGGCAAGTCTCCGACTCGCACAAACGAATCCAACGGAGTCTCAGAAAACCGGTGGGTGTCCACATAACCACAATAGGGTCCCAATGCCACAAACCGATCGGGATGCTTCAGCCCCAGGTGCCACGTTCCCGAAGCTCCCATCGACATGCCCCTCAGGACGATCCGATCACGATCAATCGGGTACTGCCGACAGACGGCCTCAATTGCCTCAAATACATCGGTCTCTCCCGCCCAACGATAGCAATTCTCCACCCGACCGAGGGGATGCAGTTCGAGATAGGGCTCGTCCAGCGACGGTCCTCCCGCACCCCCGTCTTGAAAACGCCCCATGAACCGCAACTCGCTGATTCCCACCGGACGGGTGCTGCCATGCAGCACCACATCGAGACGCAAGGAACGGCCCGCCTGGAATGCCCGCGGCACCACCAGCCCAAACGGCTGCACCGAGCCATCGACCCGCGACCGATAGCCGCGCACGACCCGGCCCAACTGTCCACCCCACGGGAGTTCTCCCTGTTCGAGGGCGACCAGTCGCTCGGCCCCCTTGGCCAACGCCGACTTCATCAACTGCACATCCGCCGGCTCGAATCGCGTGTCGTAGCGTAGCGCCCACGCGACCCCCTTGGCATACACCGCAGCATCGGCGACGCGATCCTGCTCGGCCTCGCTGGATGCGGCGGCCCACATCGAACGCAGGGCCGTTTCCTGCCGGGCAACTTCCTCGCGCAATTGTTGGAATTGCTCGGGGGTGAGTCCCATGGGAATGGCGACTGGTTCCTGGGCCAATCCCAACACCGCCACACCCCAGAGCACCAGACCGAAGCCGACTTTTGTGAATCGCTGAAAGCGCCACCCGAGGCCGCTTCCGCCGGTCACTCTTCGAATCACCTTGGGTCCTCGCATCACCAATCCCCAAACCTGCCAGAACTTCATCCAAACTTCACAGAGACTACAAGCGTAGATGTGCAGGCGTCAACCATGGCGGGTCTGGATGATGTGATTGGATTTGCTGGCGATGGGTCAGACCACCCGGCCAACCCAACGCAACGGCGACGAAAGCCTACGTTTCCGGGATCCCTGGAAAAAAAGGAAATATGCACAATCTGCGCGGACCAAGAAGAATAGTCTTGGCGTTCCCGACCTAGCGGGGCTCGGGGGTGCGATCACGCGACTCCCCCCGATGATTCGATGGATTCTGCAGGGGATGTCGATCCGACAAAACTGTCAGCAAACCGGTCTGGCCGGTTTTGCCCTCTCGGTCTAAGATCCCAACCCCACAGTGGATCGTGGCCCTCGGGGTCACCTTCGGAAGGATGGATTCGATGAGTCGGAACGTGAATGGAATGGCCGCCTGCTTGGCGGCACTGGTCCTGATGGGCTGTGTCTCTTCCCAGCACACCCGGCTCCCCACGCTGGGTTACAACCGCCCGGATGTCGAACGAAAGTCCTACGAGTATTTCGATCCGGCACCGGATCGCAACGCCGGTCCGGCCATTGAACGTCCCCGCGGATTCGAAACCCAGCGTTCGGAACCGCGTCGGATTCGGGAAGCCGCTGGTAACCAGACCGCTTCGGGAGTCCGCTCGGGATTGCGTCCCTCAGCGGCGAAGTATCCCGACAGCGTTGTGCAATAAGCCGGGCGAGGTGAAACCTGAATTTGTGCAGTGATCGAACCGAGCAGGCCTTTCGCGTGTTCTGATCCCAGCCCAGGCTATCCCCCTCCTCCTTATCAGGGCTGGGAATTCGCTGGAGAGACAACTCCCGGGAGTCGTGCCGAATTCTCCATCCCGCCCCTGGCGAATCGCATCCGCAGGAGGAACCGGCACTGAGCAACCCCTCTTCCCCAGTCAGCGAGGGATGTGTCGGTGCTCATTCCGGGGCGATGGGCTATCTGACAATGGAATTGTTCCAAATCGGTTGAAGGGGCTGCGTCACATCACCCACAGCCCCAGACGGCCGACCGCAATCGAAATCAGTGTGCAATATCCGGTCTTCTGATCGGGATTTCTTCCTTGCAGCGCTGCATGTCTTCCGTTGCGGCAGGAGGGGATCCGCAAGCTCTCTCGGAAACCAGTGTAAAGCAACCTCAGCCTGACTTGGGTACTGTGGTTGCTAATCAACCCCGGCCGCAGATCGAAACTAGAATTCCCCCACAAGATCACGTCCGGCACGGGTCCCCAGAGCCTGCCAAACCCGAACATCGATATTATTGCTGAAGTTGCGGACCGAGCCGTCCATCAGGAGAGAATGCACCAACCCCACGTGGTAGCTGCGGGCAGGAATGATACCGAAAGTGGGATTGGCTGAAGTCCCCTCGCGGCTGGAACTGACATCAATGTCATAGGTGAAGCCGTCGGCGACGTGGGGAATGACGGTGTTGGGTCCGAACAACGTGGTAAAGCCAGTATGGATTGCACGACCACACACCCATTCCGTATGACCATTGAGTGGAGACCACTGCCCCCCCTGGGTGTAGCCCGAAGATACCGCCTGAGGAGAGAGGGGTTCCTGGGGAACGGGGGTCGTGTCGTGGAACCTGGGTGTATACGCCTTCACCTCAGCCAGGGCAATTGTGTTACTGGTTCCATCCAGAAAGTCAGCGGTTGAAATGCTGCTGTTGGGGGCGAACGCGCCGGAATTGGGAGTGCGGGTGACAGGATCAAACACGAGATACCGCCCAACATTCAGGGCGTAATTCAATGGGAAGTGCTCAGGAGTTCCAGTCGTTGCGTTATTGCGAGACCGGGCGTTGACCTCATTCGGACAGATCAGGACGGGCACCTTCATTGCCGCAGGACCAAACGGGGGGAAGGCCCCGGTGTTGGCTGGGTCGTGATAGCCTCGGGAGAAGTTGATGTTGTTGTAAATCGTCCCGCCGTCGAGAAAGGGAAGCAGCGCAGCCTGGGCGGACCAAGGGGGCTGTCCTGGAAACTGTGCCGAGACAGCTCCCGAAGAGGGGAGAAACCGATGGGCATCCATATAGTTGTGGATGGCCAGCCCCAGTTGCTTGAGGTTGTTCTTGCATTGGGTTCGGCGGGCCGCCTCGCGCGCCTGCTGGACGGCTGGCAGCAACAGGGCGACCAAAATCCCAATGATGGCGATAACCACCAGCAATTCAATGAGGGTGAACCCGGGACGGCGGTTGCGAGCGAGGCTGGGCATGGAACGGCAGAGGGTAGGTCGACGAAGAACTGAGAACCAGTCTCTTGTTGATACTGAGATTCAGTCTCAACAAAGAAATTTTAGTTGGTCCTGAGCGGAAAGCAAGGGAAATGGAACAAAAAAGTTGGTCTCCCTGGGAGCCGCGCGGGTTCCACAAAAAACCGTCTCAGGCTCAGCCCGGGACGGTGGGGAGAGGTTCACCATGCCGCCAGATGAACAATTTCACACCGAAACCGCATCCAGTGCCTGCACCAAGTCCGCAATCAAATCCTCGGGATCCTCCGTTCCGATCGACAACCGCAGGTAATCGGGCGTCACTCCCGTCGCCTGCTGCTCCTCCAGCGTCAACTGCTGGTGGGTTGTGGAATTCGGATGGATGATCAGGCTCTTGCTGTCTCCCACGTTCGCCAGATGGGAGAAGAGTTTCACATGGTTGATCAACTGACGGCCGTTCTCCCGCTGCTGCGTGGGGGTTGCCCCCCGGATGCCAAACCCCAGAATCGCTCCGCACCCATCCGGCAAATACTTCTTCGCCAGGTGGTGGCATCGATGATTCTCAAGGCCCGTGTAGTTCACCCACGAGACTTTCGGATGGGTCTGCAGAAACCGGGCCACCGCCAGCGCATTGCTGCTGTGGCGCTCCATCCGCAGATGCAGCGTCTCCAGACCCTGCAGGAACAGAAACGCGTTGAAGGGACTCATCGCGGGTCCCAGGTCACGCAACAACTGCGTACGAATCTTCAAAACATAGGCAATATTCATCGGACCGAATGTCTCGAAAAACTTCAGGCCGTGGTAGCTGGGATCCGGTTCGGTCAACTCCGGAAACCGCCCATTGTCCCAGGGAAAACCCCCTTTCTCGACAATGATCCCCCCAATGCTCGTTCCATGTCCGCCGATGAACTTCGTGGCACTGTGAATTACCACGTCGGCCCCATGCTCGAACGGCCGACACAAGGCGGGTGATGCCAGGGTGTTGTCGACAATCACCGGCAGTCCATGTTCATGGGCGATCTTTGAGATCGCCTCGAAATCGGGCACATCGAGCCGCGGATTGCCGATCGTCTCCATGTAAAATGCTCTGGTATTCCGGTCGATTGCACGACGATAGTTGTCAGGATCGCTGCCATCGACGAACCGGGTTTCGACGCCAAACTTTGGCAGGGTGTAATGAAACAAATTGTAAGTACCGCCATACAGACTGGACGACGCAACGATATTGTGTCCGGCATGGGCGATGTTCATGACCGCCAACGACTCTGCTGCCTGCCCAGAGGCGACCGCGAGGGCCCCCGAGCCCCCTTCGAGGGCGGCGACTCGCTGTTCGAGCACGTCGCAGGTCGGGTTCATCAGGCGCGAGTAGATGTTCCCGAACTCTTGCAGGCCGAACAGCCGAGCGGCGTGGTCACTGTCATGGAACACATACGAGGTCGTCTGGTAGATGGGAACCGCCCGGGCATTGGTCGTGGGGTCAGGCTGCTGCCCGGCATGCAGACATTTGGTCGCGAAACGCATGGGTGCTTGGCTCATTGGGTCAACTTCCAAAACGACGTATCAGGAGTCGGGACTGGCTTGCGGAATCAGACTTGAAGTTTATGGGACGTGGCGAGTCCTGCTTCCACCATGCCCCATGACGACCCCGGGGTTCAACCGACCTCCGCGGCTCGACTTCTCGAGAGTAATGCAGGCTCGCGATAAACTGAAGGTGTCGGGAATCCATTGATCTCACCGGTTCCCCTCCCCCACTAGAGCCCCCAATTCGTCATGCCGCTCAGATCTGCCACCCCCGCCGACGCGGCCTCTCTCGCGGCCATTTACCACGACACCATTCATCGGGTGAATTGCCGGGATTACACCATCGCCCAGTGCGAGGCCTGGGCTCCCCCAGAATCAAGGGAGCCGGAGGGCTGGATCCGGAAGCAGGGCAGTCGTCTCACCCTGGTGGCCGAGGAAGCGGGCCAGATCGTGGGCTTTTGCGAATTGGAGCCCGAGGGACACATCGACTGTTTCTACGTGCATCACGATTGGCAGCGGCGGGGCGTTGGGCGTCGGCTGCTTGCTCATCTGGAAGAGGCGGCCCGCAGCCAGGGCGTCGGTCGGCTCGTTCTGGAAGCCAGCATCACCGCCCAGCCGTTTTTCCTTGCACTGGGCTATCGTGTCGTACGGCACCAACAGGTCCAGCGCCGCGGCGAATGGCTGGCCAATGCCGTCATGGAGAAACGGCTTGATCAATAAGTCGGCCTGGATGCACCACGAGCCCCTACAGGCGGCGGGTACAGACGGCCCATTGACCGAAGTTCTCCTCGATCTCAACCTGCAACTCCGTCATGCGATCCAGGTCGGCGGCGGGAAGCCTCCGCATCAACTCTCCGGCGAACCAACCCGCGATAAGCTCTGCCGTCGTGTTGGTCACAGGCAGCAAACGACAATCTTCTCGTGGCAGAATCCAGCGACGGTCTTCGAACCGGACTTCGACCTCACGCGGACCAGCCTCGACCCGAATCTGTGGATGCTGCGTGGGCAGCAGCAGCGAGTGGTCGAGTTCCGCCACGATCGCTTGCGCTGTGTCGCGCAGGGCGATAAAGTCGAAGACGTATTGATTCTGATCGAGGGGCCCGGCCAACTCCACAGCGACGCGCCAATTGTGACCATGCAGACGCTCGCAGATATTGCCTGCGAACGTGATGAAATGAGCCGCACTGAAAACCAGGTGGTCTTTGGTTACACGCACGCGATAGTGAGATGACGGCGACATGTCGAGAATGGGGGAACATCAGATGATGCGGCGATGGCAACACTTCGCTGGTAACCGTGAGCGGTCTACCATCGGGATCGCCCAGAGGACTGCCCGAATCTCTGCCGGAAATTACAGACCGACTCCCGAACCGAGAATTCGGCCGCCAATCGAGTGAGGCTCAATTCAGGAATTCGTCGACGAGTTTCTCACGATTCGAGAACTCCTCTTCCGAAGCGAACTCACCGGGAATGGTTTGTGATGGCGGGAATGGATCTTCCTCATCACCCTCCTCACCGCGCAGTTCCGAAAGGTAGTAGAGAATCAGATTGCGGTTGCCCGTCTCGGGATGGGACGCCAAGGCCTGTTCAAACTCCCGTTGGGCAGAGGCGAGATTCCCCTCTTCGAGATAGATCAGAGCCAGGTTGATGCGGGTTTCACAGATGGTTTCGGGACGGGTGAAGGAATACGTCGCCGCCGAATTGGTTGCCGCGAGGGGCCAGCCTGCCAATCCCTTGGGACGTGGCATAAGGCCGTACAAAAGGCCCGTAAGCGCCCCTTTGCTGGCCTGTTCGATCTTCTGCGACCACAGCGTTTGAGCACGGGGATAGTCGGAATTGGGGAGATTCGCAAATGCGACGGGATCTTCCCAACTCTGCAGACCGGCCTCCTGGGCCGGAGCGGCGAACCGCTCGGCGTTCTCGTGGGCCTCTTCCGCCTGTCCCGCTTCGATCTGCAGGATGATTCTCAACTGCTCAGCCGAAAGGTTGCCCGTTCGGGCCTCAGCTTCCCTGTCGAGAATGCCAATCGCCTGCAAGACAAACCCTTGCTGGGCCAATTCCATGGCCCGATCGTAGGCGGGCCGCTGTTGTTGCTGGAACTGCAGATCCGCTTCTTCGGCCTTCTCCACCCGCTTTTCAAGCTCCCGAATCCGGCTCTCGACAGACAACAGGATCTCGGTATCGATCTCAGGTTCGGCCTCGAAGAGACGCAGCAGACTTCTCTGATGCCGCAACTCGAGATCAGACCGATTCGCCTGGGCATACAGCGCCGACAATTGCTGGTGGGCGGGAGCGTCGTCGGGAGAAGAAACCAAAACCTGGTTGTAGGACGACATCGACTGGAAATACCGCAAGCCGCTGGT
>Ga0315902_10000759_pt1 | contig 54443 bp, 75 predicted proteins | sample LakEriMetagenome_9_FD_203523 | JGI IMG/M metagenome (GOLD analysis project Ga0315902, IMG submission 203523) | Freshwater fungal communities from buoy surface, Lake Erie, Ohio, United States - Buoy 12 MA117 | ecosystem: Environmental > Aquatic > Freshwater > Lake > Lake biofilm | place: USA... | reverse complement strand
CAAGTAGTATGGTCTGTAGCATAATTTGGTGGGGTTTCGTACGGTACGAAACTACTACGTATTGCGGCCCACACAGCACGGCCAACGGGGAGGGAACTGGTATCAAAAATTTTGGGCAAAAAAAAAGCCCCGCCGAAGCGGGGCTTAGAGGTCTTAGGTATTACTTGATTTCATACCCTTCGGATTGCAGATAGTCTACAAACCCTGCATAGATAGTCTTGAATGTCGCATCGGCATAGAACCCCTTTTCGACACTCTGGCAAAGTGCTTCGAATGATTTGCCCTCATCATGGTTAAATGCCTTTACCAGTAATTCGGACAATTCAGACTTGCCTTTGCCTTTTGCTTTGCTATTGCCCTTGGATCGCTGACCGTTCCAATCGCCAATCGGCTTGCCGTCTGCAACCGCTTTCTTGAAGGTTGGCAGATACGTTTTATGTGCCGTGTCGTGAGACAGACCGCCCTCGATGCAACCGTCAACAAACGATGTTGCAATCGCGCATCCCGTTTTATCTTTCTTGTACATGCCGACCTTGGCCTTGGCGCTGTGCAGTTGGGCAATGTATTTATTCATTGTCTCTTTCAGCAAACCCGCTGTGGTCTCTGCTTTCTTGAGACCACCCAATGCAACACCGACAGCATTGGCAATTTGAGACAGATCAATTTGTTTGGACATGATAGAACCCTTTCAGTAGTGCGTTAATGGAATATGAACCGATTGCACTAGTCCCGATCCATGAGATGGATTATGCCCTATCTATAACATCTTTGCACGGGATAGCATTGTTTCGTACCGTACGAAAGGGTAAGCCCTCCCCACCCCCCGCTTTATGGGTTAGGTACCATCAGTGGCTTGTGCTACTCTATTCTGCACATCCCATCCCCACTCCAAAGACTCACTTGCTTCACCTACACAAAGCGAGCTTCTAACGGTGTAGATAACACATACCAAAACATCTTACGTTGTTACGGAGCTATAAGCCACCGTTGCCACCAAAACCTACAAAAGTTTACGTAAAAACATCTTATGGGGGGTACCCCCTTTATTTATCCTGTACTACTCACGTAGATTTCCATCCAGAAACACCCCCCCTATTGGAGTCCCAACCTCCTTGTGTTACATTCCGCATATTCCCGTATCCAGCGGTGCTATGACTGATGAAATGATCCTCGTTACGCCAGAGTTGGATGTGCCACCACCGTTTGATTGGTCGGCAGATGAAATCATGGACATCCGTGAACGTGCGCAACGTGCGTTCAATACCGTCGAGTTTTTGCGGGCGAACGGGCTCGATGATGTAGAGGTCACAGAAGCTGACCGCAAAGATGCCCGGGCTGTATTCATGGACAGCCCTGCCGTGCCTCCGCAGGCAATCAACACACCTGCCAAAGCCCTCATTCTTTCTGCTCTGCTCAACGAGTACGACTTTGATGTGGTGCGCAACGCACAGCAGCTACGCAATTACATCAAGCTCAAGTACTTGGAACTCTCCAATAGTGGCAATGCCAAGATCGAACTCAAGGCACTGGAGATGCTGGGCAAGCTCTCGGATGTGGGTGCCTTCACAGAGCGCATCGACATCAACGTCACACACCGCACCACGGAGGAGTTGGAGGCTGATCTGGCCAGTAAGCTCTCTTCATACCTGTCTGACATCATTGATGTGGACGCCAAGGAGGCGGTCTCTCTTAACTACGACCCACTGCCAGCAGCACCAGCGGTGCAGGTGATCAATGTGGACGAGGAGTTGGGGCTTGTAGGTGGGGAGCTTGATGAGGATGGGGATGAAGCCAGCATCTGATTCACTCAAGCAGTTGTTTGAAAACCCGCAGATGCGGGAAAGAGTGCGGTTGCTCACTCCGGAGCAGTTGTTGGCGCTGGTCAAACGCTTCCCAAGGGACGAGCAGGAGGCAGTTTCGGAGATTTTGGAGGAGCTACGCACCCGCACAATGCGTGAAACGGCTCAAGAAGACTTCATGGCCTTCGTAAAAGAGGCTTGGCCGACGTTCATTGGGGGTCGGCACCATGCCAGAATGGCTAAAGCGTTTGAAGAAGTGGCCAGTGGAGAGGTCAAACGCCTGATCATCAACATGCCACCCCGGCATACCAAGTCAGAATTTGCCTCATATCTGCTCCCGGCGTGGTTTTTGGGCAAATTTCCGCACAAAAAGGTCATTCAGACCAGCCATACAGCCGAGTTGGCGGTGGGTTTCGGTCGAAAAGTGCGAAATCTGGTCGATTCTGAGGCATATGCACGGATTTTTCCCCATGTGGGGCTGCAAACGGACTCCGCAGCGGCAGGAAGGTGGAACACCAACTTCGGTGGTGACTATTTCGCCATCGGTGTGGGCGGCGCAGTGACCGGAAAAGGCGCGGACTTGCTCATCATCGACGATCCGCACTCAGAACAAGAGGCTTCCATCGGCGCGTACAACCCAGAGGTGTACGACAAGGTGTATGAGTGGTACACATCCGGTCCCCGGCAGCGTCTTCAGCCGGGTGGAGCCATCGTGATCGTGATGACTCGGTGGTCACTGCGTGATTTGACCGCTCAGGTGCTCAAGGCAGCCGCTCAGAGGGGTGGTGAGGAGTGGAAAGTCATCGAATTTCCGGCTCTGTTTGACGACAACAAGCCGCTGTGGCCTGAGTTCTGGAGCCTCAAAGAGTTGTTGGCCCTGCGTGAGGAGTTGCCCACCGGCAAATGGATGGCGCAGTACCAGCAGCAGCCTACCTCGGACACAAACGCCATCGTCAAGCGGGAGTGGTGGCGCTGGTGGGAGGCAGAACGCCCTCCGCAGTGTGAGTTTGTCATTCAGGCATGGGACACGGCCCACGAGGTCAAGAAGGTCAACGACTACTCTGCGTGTTCGACATGGGGTGTGTTCTACAGCGACGAGGACAGGGGCAACGCCAACATCATCCTGCTGAACTCGTACAAGGAGCGGCTTGAGTTTCCTGAACTCAAGAAGAGAGCGTTTGAGCACTGGCAGGAGTGGGAGCCAGATTCGTTCCTCGTGGAGAAGAAGGCCGCAGGTGCTCCGCTTGTGCAGGAGTTTCGGGCGATGGGGATTCCCGTTCAGGAGTACACGCCCAGCAGAGGGCAGGACAAGATATCGCGGCTTAACTCAGTTGCGGATTTGTTTGCATCAGGTAAAGTGTGGGCACCGCGCACTCGTTGGGCCGAGGAGTTGGTCGATGAGATTGCGGCGTTCCCGTCAGGTGAGCACGACGACTTGGTGGACTCGGCCACACTCGCGCTCATGCGGTTCAGGCAGGGTGGGTATCTCAGATTACCAACGGACGAGCCTGAAGATATCAAGTGGTTCAAAGGGTACCGCCGTGATCGGTACTACACAGTGTAAGGACACATCATGGCGATTGACAAAGGTTTGTACGCGGCACCCGCAGGGTTGATGGACATCCCCACAGATGGGCCGATGCTTGAGATTGAGATCGAGGACCCTGAGAGCGTAACGCTTGGACTTGGTGACATTGAGATTGACCTCATACCGCGCAAAGAAACGGCGGAAGATTTTGACGCCAACCTCGCGGAATACATGGACGCCAGTGAGTTGGACTCGCTGGGCGCGGAGCTTGTAGAAGCCTTTGATAAGGATATTCAGGACCGCAGGGACTGGATGCAGACCTTCGTTGAGGGGCTCAAGCTACTGGGTCTGAAGTACGAAGAGCGTACCGAGCCGTGGAACGGGGCGTGTGGTGTGTTCCACCCCATGCTGACCGAGAGTGTGGTGCGGTTCCAGAGTGAGGGGATTACGGAGACGTTCCCCGCCGCAGGTCCTGTCAAGACCACCATCATTGGTAAAGACACTCCTGAGGTGGAGGAGGCGGCAGCGCGGGTGCGCGATGACATGAACTATCAGTTGACTGAAGTGATGGCTGAGTACCGCCCAGAGCACGAGAAGTTGCTGTGGAACCTGCCCATCGCTGGTAGTGCGTTCAAGAAGGTGTACTACGACCCAAGCATCGGGCGTCAGGCAGCGGTGTTTATTCCCGCAGAAGACATCGTGGTGCCCTACGGCGCGTCGAGTATTGAGAAGGCCGAGCGGGTCACGCACGTGATGCGCAAGACCAAGAACGAGATCACCAAGCTGATGGAGGCTGGGTTCTACGCTGATGTGGACTTGGGGGAGCCGTCCTACCAGCTTGATGACATCGAGAAGCAGAAGGCCGAGGAGACCGGCATGTCTGCGATACAGGATGATCGGTTCCGCATGCTGGAGATGCACGTTGACCTTGATCTGTCCGGGTTTGAGGACAAGAACAAAAAGGGCGAGCCTACTGGGATTGCGCTGCCGTATGTGGTTACCATTGAGAAGGGCAGCAACAAGGTTCTGGCCATCCGGCGCAACTGGTATGAAGATGACCAACTCCACCTCAAACGGCAGCACTTCGTCCACTACCAATACATCCCCGGCTTCGGGTTCTACGGATACGGGCTTATCCATCTCATTGGAGGTTACGCTAAGTCCGCTACCATGCTCATCCGTCAACTGGTTGATGCGGGCACTCTCTCAAATCTCCCCGGAGGACTTAAGTCACGGGGGCTTCGCGTTAAAGGTGATGACACTCCCATCGCGCCGGGAGAGTTCCGAGACGTAGATGTGCCCTCGGGCTCCATCCGCGACAACATCCTGCCGCTGCCGTACAAAGAGCCGTCTCAGGTTCTCTATACGCTGTTCAATCAGATCGTGACGGAGGGCCGTCAGTTTGCCTCCGCTGGTGACATGAGCGTCAGTGACATGTCGGCCAACGCCCCCGTTGGTACGACTCTGGCCCTGTTGGAGCGGCAGTTGAAGGTGATGGGCGCGGTTCAGGCGCGGATGCACTTCTCGATGAAGCAGGAGTTCAAGCTCCTCAAGGTGATCATCGCGGACTATACGCCCGAGGAGTATGACTACGAGCCGGTCGATGGCTCCCGCAAGGCCAAGAAGTCCGACTACGACATGGTCGATGTCATCCCGGTGAGCGACCCCAACGCCGCCACGATGGCCCAGAAGATCGTGCAGTATCAAGCGGTTTTCCAGCTTGCGCAGGGTTCGCCGCAGCTTTACAACATGCCGCTGCTCCATCGCCAGATGATTGAGGTACTCGGTATCAAGAACGCAGCCAAGCTCGTGCCTATTGAAGATGACTTGGTGCCGACGGACCCCATCACTGAGAACCAGAACCTGCTGACCAACAAGCCGGTCAAGGCGTTCATTGAGCAGAACCATCAGGCGCACATTCAGGTCCACATGGCTGCGGTGCAGAACCCCAAGATTCAGCAGATCATCCAGGGCAACCCGATGGCGCAGCAGATTTACGCTGCCACGATGGCGCACATCAATGAGCACGTTGCGATGGAGTACCGCCGCCAGATTGAAGAGGCGATGGGTATGGTGCTGCCCGGTGAGGAGGCCAATAAGCAGGTGCCCCCGGAGATGGCCGATCAGATTGCCATCAAAGCAGCGCAAGCGTCACAGCAGTTGCTCCAGCGTGATCAGCAGGAGGCCCAGCAGGCCGCAGCCCAACAGCAGATGCAGGACCCGGTGGTCCAGATGCAGATGCAGGAGTTGCAGTTGAAGATGAAGGACCTTGAACTCAAAGCGCAGAAGCAGGCTACCGATGCCGCAGCCAAGGCCGATCAGATTGAGATTGAGAAAGCCCGTATTGAGGCGCAGAAAGAGATCGCAGCCATGCAGGTTGCTGCCAATGCAGCCGCCGCAAAAGACAAGCTCAATAAGAATATCGAGCTTGAAGGGGCCAAACTCGGTGTCCAGATTGCCAAAGATCGAGCACAGATGAGTCGCCCGCAACGCCAACCCGAGAGGAGTAAACAGTAATGCAGGATGAAATCCGAGCGCTTGCGCTCGTGCAGAAAGAAATTGATAAGTACCGGCAGGAGCAAGTTGCCTTTCTTGCAGCCAGCCGTGCCGACACGTACGACGAGTACAAAAAAGTCTGTGGAGTGATCCGGGGTCTTAACTACGCAGATCATGTGATTGAGGACCTCGTGCAAAGGATGACGAATGAGTGAATTTGATGTGGCTGCCGTAGACCTCTCCGGTATTCTGAATAAGAGTGCAGAGGAGAAGGCCAAACAACTTCCTGACCCGAAGACATATCACATGTTGTGTGTTGTTCCGGAGGCGATGGAGGAGTATGCGGACAGTGAAGTTGGTCTGCTTAAGGATTCCAAGACCATGCACTACGAGGAGGTCCTGACCCCCGTGTTGTTTGTGGTCAAGCTCGGACCTGACTGCTACAAAGACAAAACTCGGTTCCCCACTGGACCGTCGTGCAAGGAAGGTGACTTTGTCATCGTCCGCCCCAATTCAGGCACCCGCCTGAAGATTCATGGCCGAGAGTTCCGCATCATCAATGATGAGTCGGTCGAAGCCGTTGTAGAAGACCCGCGTGGGATTACCCGCGCTGCGTAAGGAGTAACAGATGGCAACGCAACAATTTGACGAGTTTGAGTTCCCCGATGAGGCGGGACAAAAGAAAAAATTTAAGGCTGACAAAGCCGATGAGTCTGAGATGAAGATCGAGATTGAAGACGATACTCCTCCGGCTGACCGTGGGCGTAAACCCATGAAAGAGCCCGTTGAGGAGCCAACTGAAGATGAGTTGGCGTCTTATGACGAGAAAGTCCAGTCCCGAATCAAGAAGTTCACCCGTGGGTACCACGATGAGCGTCGGGCCAAAGAGGAAGCCCTACGGGAGCGTGAGGCTGCGGAGCAGTTTGCCAAACAGGTGTATGAAGAGAACAAACGCCTGAAGGAGCAGCTTTCCACCGGGAGCAAGGCGTATATTGAGACCTCCAAAGGTGCTGCACAAGTAGAACTTGAGTCGGCCAAGGATAAGTACCGCAAGGCGTATGAGGCTGGCGATGCTGACGCAATCGTCACGGCTCAGGAGGCAATTGCCAAAGCCACTGTGAAGTTGGACAAGGCCGAAACACTTAGGCCAATTGAGCTTGAGGACAAAGAAGAGTTCAAACCCGCGAAAGTGGAATCCGCCGCCCCCAAGGTCAGCCCCCGTACCAAGCGTTGGGTTGACGCTAACAGCGACTGGTTTGGCGCTGATGAAGAAATGACAATGGCTGCAATGGGTATTGACAAGAAGTTGCAGCGGGAGTATGGTGTGGAATATGTAGGTACGGAAGAGTACTTTAAGACCGTTGACCGTACTATGCGCAAAAGATTTCCTGAGTACTTTGAAACTCAGAGCCAAGAGGAAGATGACCCGCCTCCGCAAAAAAGGTCAGCCCCGGTACAGGAGGACGATGATGAACCTCCGCGCCGTGCTTCAAAACCCGCGACTGTGGTGGCCCCGGCCTCCCGCAGTTCATCGCCTAGTCGTGTTCGACTGAAGGCATCCGAAGCGAACATAGCTCGTCGCCTTGGGGTTCCTTTGGAACAGTACGCTAAACAGGTTGCTTTACTTAATAGAGGTGAATGATGGAACAGCAAGACCAAGCAGCGGCTCAAACCCGCCAAAATCGTTTGTCCCGTGCAATGGAAACCCGTACGGCCACTATGCGCCCTCAGGCGTGGCGTGCCCCGGAAATCCTTCCCCATCCGGATGATCGTCCGGGCTGGAAGCATCGGTACATTCGGTTGAGTACCTTGGGTACTGCCGATCCCGGCAATATCTCTAGTAAGTTGCGAGAGGGATATGAACCCTGCAAAGCAGAGGACTATCCTGAACTCATGATGCACGCCGCTACTGAGGGCCGCTTCAAAGGCGGTATCGAAGTGGGTGGTTTGTTGCTCTGCCGTATTCCAACTGAGTTTCTGGAGCAGCGTATGCAACATTACGAACGCCAGAACAAAGCCCAGATTGATTCGGTGGACAACAGTTTCCTTCGTGAAAATGATCCTCGGATGCAGAAATTCACTGAACGAAGCTCCAAGGTCACTTTCGGTTCTGGTTCTTAAATTTAGGAGTCTTAAATGGCTTATCCCACCATTGACCGTCCTTACGGTCTTAAGCCGATCAATCTGATCGGTGGTCAGGTGTTCGCCGGACAAACTCGCCAGTATCAGATCGACCCCGCTGGGTTCGCTGGTAACATCTTCTATGGAGATGTGGTGAAGATTGTTTCGACGGGCTATCTCGAAAAAGATACGGGGCAGGCAACCGCCACGCCCGTTGGTATCTTCCAAGGCTGTTCTTACGTTAACGCGCAAGGCCAGACCATCTTCGCGCAGTACTACCCCACCGGGTACGCTGCACCGACCGGCACCACCATCACTGCATACGTGCAGGATGACCCGGACGTCCTGTTCAAGGCCGTTCTGGTTGCTGGCCAGACCGAAGGCGGCAACGGCTTGACCCCCACCTATCTGGGGATCAGCGTAATTGGCACGAACGCTGAACTGGTTCAGAACGCTGGTTTGACCTCTACTGGCGACAGCCGTATTGGGGTGTACACCACGGGCAGTACCGGCACCGCATCGTTGCCTATCCGCATCATTGATGTGGTTCCCGATACTGCCAACTCGGCTGGTAACTTTGTCGAAGTGATTTGCAAGTGGAATGCTCCGTACGTGGTTTCTGCCACCACTGAGCCGTCTGCTGGCACCTTCGTCACCACCAGCACTGTGACCGGCGGTCATCAGTACCTCAACCCCGTTGGCGTCTAATCGAAGGAGTAATTAATCATGGCTATTTCACGCGCACAACTGCTGAAAGAGCTGCTCCCCGGTCTGAACGCCCTGTTCGGTATGGAGTACGCTCGCTACGGCGAAGAGCACAAGGAAATCTACGAAACCGAGACTTCCGAGCGTTCGTTTGAAGAGGAAACCAAGCTGTCTGGCTTCTCCGCCGCTCCGGTGAAGAACGAGGGCAGTGCGATTGCCTATGACAACGCGCAAGAGGCTTGGAGCACCCGCTATACGCACGAAACCATTGCCCTGGGTTTCTCGATCACCGAAGAGGCGATTGAAGACAACCTGTACGACAGCCTGTCTGCTCGTTACACCAAGGCTCTGGCCCGCGCTATGGCGTACACCAAGCAAGTCAAGGCTGCTGCTGTGCTGAACAACGGCTTCTCCAACACCTACCCCGGTGGTGATGGCGTCTCCCTGTTCAATGCAAATCACCCGCTGGTTTCCGGTGGTGTGAACAGCAACACTCCCGGCACCCAAGTTGACCTGAACGAGACTTCCCTGGAAGCCGCCGTTATTCAGATCGCCGCTTGGACCGACGAGCGTGGCCTGCTGATCGCTGCCAAACCCAAGAAGATGATTGTTCCCCCGGCCCTGATGTTCACCGCCAAGCGCCTGCTTGACACCGAACTGCGGGTCGCAACTGCTGATAACGATATCAACGCTATCAAGCAGATGGGCGCAATCCCTGAGGGTTACACGGTCAACCACTTCCTGACTGACCCGAACGCTTGGTTCCTGACCACGGACGTTCCCAACGGCATGAAGCACTTCGTGCGTACTCCGTTGCAGAACTCGATGGACGGTGACTTTGATACCGGCAACGTCCGTTACAAGGCCCGCGAGCGTTATTCGTTCGGCTGGTCTGACCCGCTGGGTATGTGGGGTTCGTCGGGCTCGACCTGATGAAAACCTAGAAAAGGGGCCTTGTGCCCCTTTTCTTTTTCCTGTATATTGGCCACATCCCGGGGTTCCCGGCGTTTCTGACAGTCCCGGCTGACGACATGCAGACAGAACGCCCTCAATTAACTCGCATGTGAGGAATCATGGCACGTACTACGTTCTCCGGCCCGGTCGTTTCGCAAAACGGTTTTATTCAAGGCCACCAACCCACTTCCCTTAACGCAATCAACACCACTGGTACCGCCACCCCGGCCCAGGTTGCTGACGGCTATATCACCTCCACTTCGGCTGGTACCGTTACGATCACCCTGCCCACTGGCACTGATCTGGGCACCGCCATCGGCGCGGCTCGTGGCACGGTTCTGGACTTGTTTGTTGACAACACCGCAGGCGCAAGCGTTGTGACTGTGGCCGCAAATACCAACGCAGTCCTGTCCAGTGCTGGCGTGGATGGGAGTACCGCCAACTTTGGTGACCTGACTATTGCTGCTGGTGCGACTGGCTTGGCCCGTTTCACCCTGATGTTCTCCAGCGCCACCGCCTACACCTTCAGCCGTACGGCTTAATAGGAGGCCGACATGGCCATGCAATATGACGTAAAAGCCGCCTACACGGCGTCTGACGCGGCGATGGTTCCGTACTCAGTGCGCATCAAAGGTGCGTACATCTCGGTGACCGCTGGCGGAAACAACCCAGTTGTTTTCTATGACAACGCCTCGGCTGCGTCTGGCAATGTATTGTTGCGTCTGGGTGTTACAGCGGCTGGAGCACACACTGTTGTGATCCCCGGCGAAGGCATTCGGGCTGATAACGGGGTGTTCTGCGACACAGGTGATGCTGCCGCAGTCACGATCTTCTATGGCTAAGACCGCAGCATGGCAGCGCAAGGAAGGCAAGAACCCCAAGGGCGGACTCAACGCCAAGGGGCGAGCCTCCTACAACAAAGCCAATCCGGGCAAGCCGGGGCTCAAGCCTCCGCAGCCCGAGGGCGGCTCACGCCGAGACTCTTTTTGCGCCCGTATGGAAGGCATGAAGAAGAAGTTGACCGGCGAGAAGGCCAAGAAGGACCCAAACAGCCGTATCAACAAAAGCCTGAGGGCGTGGAACTGCTGACATGGACGTAACGCTGTGGAACGCTGCGCTCTCCCTTGTCTCCGCCCTGATTCTGTTCTGGGTGAAGATGTCCACGGACGAGATGAAGCGCATCCAGATTCTTCTCAACCGCACTCGGGAAGAGATTGCGAAAGAGTATGTCACCAAAGCAGAGGTGCATACGGACATCAATCGCGTCTTGGATCGGCTGGATCGGCTTGAGAAGAAGATTGACGACTTCATGAAGGAGCAGCGCAGTGCCCTCGGTTAGCAAGAAACAGCACAACTTGATGGCGATGGTGGCCAACAGCCCCGCCGCTGCCAAGCGCGTAGGAATCCCACAGTCTGTCGGCAAAGAGTTCATGCAGGCAGACAAGGGTAAGCGGTTTGGGTCTGGGAGCCGTGCAAATGTGCAGGCCATTAACAAGCCCAAAACCAATCAAGGCAAGCAGGAATTTTTTGCAAGAGGTGGTGACATGAAAGAATCGAAAGAGATGATGAAAAAGGAAGTGTCCTTCATGAAGAAGAAGGGCGCACCTAAGTCCATGATCAAGCATGAGATGAAAGAGGCCGGTATGAAGAAGATGGCCAACGGTGGCATCACTACCGCCAAAATGGGCACCGTCCGCACCGCCGCTCCCAGCAAAGATGGCGTTGCAACGAAGGGCAAGACCAAAGGCATGCAGGTCAAGATGGGTGCATCCAAGCCGCTGGGTATGAAAAAGGGCGGCTACGCCTGCTGATAGGAGGCCGACATGGCTCGACGTTCTCGTTCCTCACGTTCACGTGATTTAGCTGGCCTTGCTGCGCTGGGCGCGTTGGGCTATACCTTCTTTGGCCCGGGGCGTGAGCGCAAGTCCTATGAGGTCCCGGCAAGTCAAGTTCCTGTGGACTATCTCGGGACTGACCGCCCGCCGTCCGTTCGCGGAGATATGAGTCCAGCGGATTTGTATGCGGATGCTGCCGCAAGGTTGACTTTTGATGATGATCGGGAACCCGGTGGTTCTACGTATCGTCCCCCTGCCGCTGTCGCCCCTGTTGCCGCCGCTGCCCCTGCCCCTGCCGCTCCCGCCGCCTCTGTCGCTCGCAGCATTACCGCCGCTGCCCCCGCCGCCGCTCGTAGTACTGGCTCTGGTTCTGGCTATTTGGACCTTGGTGGCTACAACGATATGGCGCAGGTGGATATGCCTCGTGGGTATGACCCTCGGCTGGCCAATCTGTCGTCCGCAGCGGTCGGCGCAAGTGAGGCTTCGGCCATCCGTAACGCAGCCAACGCTGAAATGCCCCTTAGGCGGCAACTTACACAAACGACTCTTGGCGCGCCTACGGCTCGGGCCGCTGGCGCTCCCAGCATTTACGCTGGGCCTGCGGCGTTTCAGGCATACCGTCAACGACAGGCGGCAGAAGCCGCAGCAGCCGCTACACCCCCGGCCCCTCCAGGCAGTGCCCGTAACATCGTGCAACAGATGCGCGAGAAGGATAAGGCTGTCTTGGCTGCTGTCCGTAGGCGGCAGGAACAAGAGGCGGCAGCGGCAGCGCAGAACCGCGCAGCGGCGGAACAGCGCCGTATTGATGCGGCGTTGAGTCTTGACCCAATGGAGCGTTTGGCCCGGGGGTTCAAAAAAGGCGGCGCAGTCAAAGCCAAGCCAAAGAAAATGGCTTCTGGTGGAGTGTCTTCCGCTTCCAAACGCGCCGATGGCATCGCCTCCAAAGGCAAAACCAAGTGCAAGATGTACTAAGGTGACACCATGTCGGATAAATCCAAAAAGCCCAAACAGACCCTGACCCCCGCTGAACAGCAGATGATTCAGGAGGAGAAGGATAAACAGATGGCCCCCAAGCTGGAGAGCGCTTATATGGGCTCTCTTACCAGCACCACGCCTCCTCCCCCTCCTCCCCCTTCCACGCAGAGGCGGGCCAATGGTGGCGTCACTCGCGCCGATGGCTGCATTACTAAGGGCCACACCCGTGGCAAGATGGTGTAGCCATGATGGCCAGCCGTGGCATGGGGGCCATTAACCCCAGCAAAATGCCCGGGCCAAAACGCAAGGCCCGTAGGGACGATACTGACTTTGATCAGTACGCGGCTGGTGGCAAGACCAAATCCAAGGTCAATCAGGCTGGCGTCTATACCAAGCCGGGCATGCGCAAGTCGCTGTTTGAGTCAATCAAGTCCCGGGCAGTGCAGGGTACAGGCGCAGGCCAATGGTCGGCCCGTAAAAGCCAGTTGTTAGCCAAACAATATAAAGCTAAGGGTGGCGGGTACCGTGACTGAAGCAGTAAAAACTTGCACAGATTGCGGAGAGACAAAACCGCTGACTGCCTTCCGCAGTCGCGGCGGTCAAATGTCGCACCTGTACAAGAGTCACTGCAACGCATGTCTTTATAGGCGGCACAAAGACTGGACAGAAAACAACCAGCACAGAGTGGCTGAGTATCGTGAGAAAGACCCTTGGACATTGGCAAAGCGATGCTCAAGACGCGGCATCACTCCTGAACAACTTGTGGATCGGTACGAGCGGCAAGAAGGCTGCTGTGCAATTTGTAAAACGCAGGTCACTTTGATAGATAGCGCAATTGACCACAACCACGATACAGGTGAGTTTCGTGGCGTTTTGTGCAAGCAGTGCAACCGTGCGTTGGGCATGTTTAAAGACAGCCCGGCAATCTTACGCAACGCCGTAGAATATCTTGAGGCATTTGGGAGTTACGGCGATGGCGATTAAAGACCCGCAGCAATCGCTCAAGGACTGGGGTGACCAAAAGTGGCGCACCAAGTCCGGCAAACCGTCTTCCAAGACGGGTGAGCGATATCTGCCTGAGAAAGCCATCAAGGCGTTGACTCCCGCTGAGTATGCTGCCACAACTCGTGCCAAGCGGGCAGGCAAAAAGGTTGGAAAACAATTTGTAAAGCAACCACCCAAGGTGGCGGCGAAGACGGCGAGGTATAGGTAATGGCCACCACATCAGGCGCAAGCAGTTTTAACCTCGACCTGACTGAACTGGTCGAGGAAGCGTTTGAGCGTGCCGGTTCAGAGTTGCGCACGGGCTACGATCTCAAGACCGCCCGTCGTTCGCTCAACATCATGTTTGCCGACTGGGCCAATCGGGGCATCAACCTCTGGACCATTGAGCAGGGCACGATTGACCTTGTGCAGGGTCAGAACACCTACGCCCTGCCAACCGACACAATTGATCTTCTGGAGCATGTGATCCGCACCGGGGCCAACGTGGCTGCGACTCAGGCAGACCTGACCATCACTCGGATCAGCGTCTCAACCTATGCCACTCTGCCCAACAAGCTCCAGCAGGCCCGCCCAATCCAAGTCTGGGTTCAGCGGTACAACGGCCAGCAGAGCCCAACCGGCTTGTCCATCAGCCAAGTGGGTGGAATCAACGCCACCGTCACTGAGATCACCCTCAACTCTGTGGTTGGCCTGCCTGCCACCGGGTTCATTAAGATTGACTCTGAGATCATCAACTATGGGTACATCTCAGGGAATACCCTATACAACTGCTTTAGGGGTCAGGCCGATACCACGGCGGCATCTCACAACAACGGGTCAACGGTCTACTGGCAGCAGCTTCCGGCTATCACGGTCTGGCCGACACCGGACAACGCTCAGCAGTACCAGTTTGTGTACTGGCGGCTGCGCCGTACGCAGGATGCCGGTGGCGGTGTGAACATCATGGATGTGCCGTTCAGGTTCATCCCCTGCATGGCGGCGGGTCTGTCCTATTACATCGCCGGGAAGATTCCCGGGGGGATGGAGCGTCTGGCCATCCTGAAAGCTCAATACGACGAGGCGTGGCAGTTGGCCGCTGATGAGGATCGTGAGAAGGCGGCAATCCGGTTTGTGCCGCGCCAGCAGTTCATCGGGAGCACTTACTAATGGGCAATAGGTTTGCCAGTGGTAAGTATGCGATTGCCCAGTGTGATCGCTGTGATCAGCGCTTCAAGCTCAAAATGCTCAAGCGCGAGGTCATCAAGACCAAGAACTATGAGTTGTTGGTGTGCCCGGAATGCTGGGACCCAGACCAGCCACAGTTGCAGTTGGGTATGTACCCGGTGGATGACCCACAGGGTTTGCGGAACCCTCGCCCTGACCGCAGCTACAGGCTTTCAGGCACCAGTGGGTTGCAGATTGAAACGGGTTCTGGGCCGTTGGGTACTGGATCGGTAGAAGCTGGTAGTCGTATATTCCAGTGGGGCTGGAATCCCGTTGGAGGTTCTTCGTTTTTTACCGCCGCTGAAACGCCAAATAATTTGGTTCTGGCGGTGAATTTGGGCACAATTACGGTTGCAACGACATAAGGAGTCGATCATGATGGACGCAAAGAAGGCTGTGCATAAACACGAGAAAGCCATGCACCCCGGCAAACCCCTGACCAAGCTGAAGGCTGGTGGTAAGACCAACGCCGACATGCTCAAGTACGGGCGCAACATGGCCAAGGTCATGAACCAGCGTAGCCCTGGCCGCAAGGGAGGCTGATATGAACACCGACGACTTCAAGTATTTTCCGGCGGAGACAAAAGACCCGATTGGAAAATACATCCAGCCCAAGGTCTATCCATCTGTCGTGGTGGGTGAAGAGCCCGCCAAAGAGACCATGCGCAAGGCCAATGTGTCTGTGGCTAACACCCGCAGCCAAGACTATGAGCCGACCAAAACCAGCGGCACGATGATGCGTGGCGGCGGCGCGGCAACCAAAGGTAAAGTGTCTCGGGGTCCAATGGCTTAATATGACGTACGACGAACTTGTCACTGCTGTAACGAACTACACGGAGAACAATGTCCCGAACGTGGACATGAACACGTTCATCCGTCAGGCCGAGCAGCGCATCTACAACACGGTCCAGTTTCCGTCGTTGCGGAAGAACGTGACAGGCTTCACTTCGATCAACAACAAGTACCTGTCGTGCCCGACCGACTTTCTTGCGGCCTATTCAATGGCTGTCATTGATGCCACCGGGTCGTACGAGTACTTGTTGAACAAAGATGTGAACTTCATCCGTCAGGCGTACCCAAGCCCCAACGACACTGCCATCCCCAAATATTACGCGCTGTTTGGTCCGACCACGACATCTGGGGCAAACCCACAGATTACCAACGAGTTGAGCTTTATCCTTGGGCCGACACCCGACAGCGCGTACTCGGTTGAGTTGCACTATTACTACTACCCGGTGTCCATCATCCGTGGCCAGCTTAATGGTATTGGCACCATCACGGGTGGAACTGGATACGTCAATGGTACGTACTACGATGTGCCGCTGACGGGCGGTACAGGTGAGGGCGCAAAGGCCACGATTGTGGTCGCTGGGGGTTCTGTGTTCTCGGTCACCATTTCTGAGTACGGCAGCAAGTATGTGGTTGGCAACACCATGTCTGCGGCGGCATCTTCTATTGGTGGTACGGGATCGGGCTTCTCTGCCCCGGTGCTGTCCGTGCTCAACGCTGAGGGCACTTCTTGGCTGGGCGACAACTTTGACAGCGTGTTGCTCTACGGCACTCTGGTTGAGGCTTACACCTACATGAAGGGTGAGGCCGACATGATGGCCTTGTACGACGGTAAGTACAAAGAAGCCCTGGCTCTGGCTAAACGTCTGGGTGATGGACTTGAGAGATCGGACAGTTATAGGTCCGGCCAGTACAGGTTGTCGCCGCTCCCCCAAAACAACGGTGTAGCATGATGCCCAGGCACACACGACAGGAAGCCAAAGCCCTGGACTTGCCAACGTGCTACGGCAGTGTTTGTAAAAAACATCCGCAGCTTGAAGGTCTTCGCAGGGTGTCTGGTGCTTGCGCGGAGTGTGCCAAAGAAATACTGCGCCGTAGCCGACGTTCAAATCCAGAGCGCACCAAGGCTCAGGCGCGTAAAGACGCAGAAAAGGCGCGCCAGAAGCCAGAGTTAATTGCAAAAAAACGTGCATCCGACGCGGAGTACAGAAAAAACAACCGAGAAAAGTTTCTTGCTGGCATCGCTGCTTGGAGCAAAAAGAATCCTGAAAAAGTAAAACAATACGCAAAAAAGACTAAAGAAAAAAACAGGGGTAGGGTCAATTCGGATACCGTTGCGCGTAGGCTGGCAAAAATTCGCCGTACACCCGCTTGGCTTACGGAAGACGACAAATGGTTGCTGAAAGAGGCGTACAATTTGGCCGTGTTGCGCACCAAAATGTTTGGGTTTCCGTGGCATGTAGACCACATCATCCCGCTACAAGGTGAGATGGTCTCTGGCTTGCACGTGCCAAACAATATTCAAGTGATACCTTGGATAGACAATGTGCGCAAAGCAAACAGTTTTGAGGTGATCTGAGTGGCCTTTACCGGTAACTACTCCTGCAACACGCTGCGGTCGGGTCTGGCCAACGGCACGATCAACTTCGCCTCGGACACGTTCTATCTGGCGCTGTACACCAACTCAGCCACGCTGGACCAGACCACCACCGAGTACACCTCGACTGGTGAAGCCTCTGGTGGCAATTACGTTGCTGGTGGAGAGATTGTCACGGCCACAGTCTCAAGCCAAGACACCGCAAGCGGCAGTACTACGTACATCAACTTTTCGTCTCCAGCGTGGACGGGAGCAATCACGGCCCGTGGTGCCTTGATCTACACGCCGGGGGCCAACGGCGCTGTGTGCGTGCTGGACTTTGGGTCTGACAAAACATCGACCACCACTTTCACCGTGCAGATGCCCGCCAACACCAGCACATCTGCTTTAATCCGCCTCATTTAAGGAGCAACCATGTTCAACGAAAAACTTAAAGCCGGTGGCGTGTTCACCGTTCAGTGCTTTGACAAGGATGGGAATTTGAAGTGGGCCGAGGAAAACCACAACCTTGTGGTCAACGAGGGCCTGCAAGACATGAACACCAAGTACTTTTCTGGCTCTGGTTACACAGCCGTTTGGTACATTGGCCTGTACGGCTCTGGCGCTACCAACAGCCCTGCTGCCGGTGACACGATGGCGTCCCATATTGGTTGGACTGAAGTGACAGCCTACAGCCAAGCCACTCGTCCGGCTGTGACGTTTGGCACCGCCACCACGGCGGACCCGTCGGTAATCACCAACTCGGCTTCTCCCGCCACTTTCAGCATCAACGGCACCACAACCGTTGGCGGCGCGTTTCTGACTAGCAACAATACCAAGGGCGGCACCACTGGCATTTTGTTCTCGGCCTCTGATTTCCAGTCGCCTGGGGATCGCTCGGTGGTCAACGGCGATACGCTGACCGTCACTTACACTTTCAGTCTCGATGCCGCATAAGGAGAGCACATGGCCACCGCATTCAAAAAGGGTGATGTTGTAAAGCTCACCAACGTCATGCCGCAAGGCCCAGTGTTGGCACTGCGAATGGACGACAGCGGCGTGATCCAGTATCTCGTCGAGTGGACGGACACAAACGGTGTGACTCAGCAACGCTGGTTTGATGAAGACCAACTGACGGGGGCTTGACATGCCCTTCGTCCTTGCGGATCGAGTCCGTGAGACTACAACAACGACCGGCACCGTATCGGTGACACTGGCGGGGGCAGTTACGGGTTTTCAGACCTTTGCTGCCATCGGCAACGCCAACACCACGTACTACACCATCGCGGGCCAGGGCACCTCTGAGTGGGAGGTGGGGATAGGCACATACACAGCCTCGGGCACAACGTTGTCTCGGGACACGGTGCTTGCCTCCAGCGCCTCTGGGGCGAAGGTCAACTTCTCATCTGGTACCAAGGATGTGTTTTGTGACTACCCCGCAGGAAGGGCCGTCATCGGCGGCATGGGGTATATCGAGAACGAAGCCGTCATAACGCAGTCCTCAACGGTCAATGATGGACACAATGCCATCAGCGGCGGGCCGGTCACGATTGCAAGTGGTGTGACGGTGACGGTGCCTTCCGGTTCAAACTGGACGGTTGTCTGATGTTTGGCTTCCATGCGTTCTCAACAACAGCGATTTCCGCGCTGGCGGGGAACGTATTTGCCGCTGTAGTCATTGAGTCCGCTACCGGGACTGACGCCGTCTCAGCGGCTTTAACTTTACCTGCTTCCGTTTCCGAGTCCGCGACTGGTAATGACACCGTAGTTGGCGGCGTTACATTTTTGTCGTCTGTCTCTGAGACCGCGACTGGGTCAGATTCTCAAGCTGCCAGCGCCTCGTTTCTTGCAGCGGTTTCTGAGTCTGCGGTAGGCACGGATACGGTCTCTGCGGCAGCAACTTTTCTTGTTTCTCTTGATGAGACCGCAACCGGCACAGACATCGTTTCGTCTGTTCCCATCTACTCGACCAGCATTTCTGAGAGCGCGACAGGCACTGACGCTGTAGTTGCGGGTGCAGTTTTGACCTCGTCAATTGACGAGACCGCTCAAGGTGCGGACTTCGCGTTCACCCAACATGCCCTGTTCGGGGTAGTGGATGAGGGTGCGTCTGGTACGGACACAGTGGCAAGTGCGGCCACGTTCCCAGCAAGCGTCACGGAAACTGTGACTGGAACCGACACCATCAGCAGCGTTCCGACGTACTCCACCCAGATTTCTGAGAACGCGACGGGGTCGGAGACTGTGTCCTCTGTGCCGGTGTATTCCACTCAAATCGCTGAGTCTGCGGCTGGGTTGGACGAAACGGCATCCAGCTTCACCTTTTTTGGTGCGGTGCTCGAAAGTGCTCAGGCAGATGACGCAGTGGCAACAAGTCTGACTTTTGGTGCCTCGGTCTCGGAGTCGGCTGTTGGCGCGGAAACGGTAGTTGCTAATGCCGGGTTTGCTGTAAGTGTTGATGAGTCAGCCACAGCAGAAGAAGTACTTGCGGTCATTGTGGCGTTTGTTTCCCTGATCCAAGAGAACGTAAACGCGGCGGACCAGATCATGGTTCGTTTGAAATGGGAATTGATCGTCGATACCCAAAGCGCTGGGTGGGTAGTCATTGATGACACGGGACCTTCCTCGTGGCAAAATGTTTCAACCTCGGCTGACGCTGGCTGGCGCAATATCGACACAAAGGAGCCTTAAATGCCATCCGCATACACTTCGCTACTCGGGCTGATCCAGCCCGTAACGGGCAGCCTTGTAAATACATGGGGAACCGCCGTAAACAGCCAGCTTACACAACTGGTTGAGGATGCGATTGCTCAATTTTCAACCGCCAGTGTGACGGCTGGCGACTGGACCCTGACCACCACCGCAGGGGGCGCTCCAAACGAGGCCAGAAACGCCATCCTGATTGCCACCGGGACACCGGGTGCTACGCGCTACATCAACGCTCCCAAGCAGAGCAAAATGTATGTGGTGATCAACAACTCAGATTCCCTGGTGTATTTGCGCGGCGGCCCGAGCAGCCCCACGGCGGGCGCATTTGTCTCTGCTGGGCAGGCAGCCCTGATGGCATGGGACTCAGGGGTTGGGGATTTTGTCAAAGTTGCTGGCGGCTCTGGCGGCGCAACGGGTGGTGGCACGGATCAGATATTCTTTGAAAACGGTCAGAACGTGACCTCAAACTACACCATCCCGGCAGCAACCAACGCCGGTACATTTGGCCCCGTCACAATTGACAGCGGTATATCGGTAACTGTAACCACCGGCTCAAGCTGGGTAGTGGTTTAAGGAGCGAACATGAGTTCAGTACGTCTTTCTGGGAATGTCGGCGGCACCGGAATATTTACGGTTGCATCGCCAAACTCCAACAACAACCAAACCCTCACGCTGCCTGATTCAACTGGCACTGTCGCTCTGACAAGCGATATTACTGGCGGGGCGCGGGCAGAACTGTTTACAACCACAGGCACTTCCACCTTTACAGTCCCGGCAGGCGTTACCGCAGTTAAGGTCACAGTGGTTGCCGGTGGTGGTGGCGGGGGCGGCCCAAGCGCACTAGGCCGCGCTGGCGGTGGTGGCGGTGGCGGTGGCACTGCAATTGAATGGGTTACGGGGCTTACTCCGGGAGGCACCGTAACTGTGACTGTTGGAGCCGGTGGTACGGTTTCGGCTGGCGCTACTGGTGGGACTGGTGGAACGTCATCGTTTGGCGCATTTTGTTCCGCAACAGGCGGCGCAGGCGGGGTCGGCGGTAACGTTTTCGGAGGAGGGGGGGCTGCCGGGACTGCAACGGGCGGCAACTTTAACATTCCAGGCGGGGCTGGCTCGGCTGGAATTAGTGCTAACTCGGGCGTTTCCTCGGGCTCCGGTGGTGCAACAAATTATGCTGCGGCGCAGCAATTTTTCTATATTTCTGGCTGTGCTAATGTCCTTATAACAGACACTTTCGGGGTATCAGAATTTGGTCGTGGCGGTAATCGTGCAGACAACAATGCCAACAGTAACGGTGTAGCGGGCTCTGGATACGGCGCGGGTGGCAGCGGTGGTAATAGAGTTAGCGGCGCAGGCTCCCAAACAGGCGGCGCTGGCGCTCCGGGATTTGTTTTGGTGGAGTATTGAGATGAAAAAAGCATTGGTTTCTTCAACAGAAAATGTGCTCAACCCAAACACGCAAGAAGTTATTGGCTGGCGTATTGTTGAAACTGCCGCCCAAGAATTTCCGGTCTACAAGACTCTTTTTTGGGTGGACTGTGATGATGCGGTAGAGGCTGATCAGTGGTATTACGACAATGCCGACAGTACCATTAAGGTGAAACCAACCCCTGAGCCTGTTGTCCCACCTGACCAGCCTGTGTCTCAAGGCACCCAAGACCTTTAAGGAACAACCATGCCAACAGCAATCAGCGGCACCAACGGCGTCTTACAGTCGTATGACTTCCAAGTCCTGACGACGGGCTTTTCGTACACTTTTGCAGCGGGTACCACAACCCTGATCGCCAACCCAGCGGGTACGCTGGCCACCGGCACGATCACAATGCCTGCCTCTCCGGCAGACGGCATGATCATCACCATCGAGTCCACGCAGCAGATCACCGCTCTGACTGTGCAGGGCAACACCGGCCAGTCCTTGGTTGGGGGCACGATAACCATGCGGGCCAACCAGCCCGAGTCGTTCATTTATCGCTTGACCGACACAACGTGGTACCCGTTTGCTGGCGCGACAAACAGCCAGATTGTCCCCGGCACCGCTCAGAACTCCACCTCCGGCACCAGCATTGATTTCACCGGCATCCCGTCTTGGGTGCGCCGCATCACGGTGATGTTCAACGGGGTGAGTATGAACGGCAGTTCTGGCATGTTAGTTCAAATTGGTGCCGGCTCAATTGTGACTTCCGGCTATACATCTGTAACTGTTTCTGCAACATCAACAAATACAGTTACTTCTTTTTCAACCACAAACGGCTTTGGTATTCAATCTGGGACTGCATCAGAAAACACAATTGGCAGAATGGTTATAACAAATATTTCTGGAAATGTTTGGATTTCTGACCATTTGTTTAATCGTTCTGGCTGGAGTGTTACCGGCGCGGGCAATTTATCTCTTTCCGGGGCGCTTGATAGAGTGCGTATTACAAGTTTTAATGGCACTGACACCTTCGACGCCGGATCAATCAACATTCTTTATGAGTGAGGAGTAACACATGACACTAATTTTGTCTGGCACCGACGGCCTGTCTGACATCGACGGTTCTGCTGCTACTCCTGCCATCAGGGGGACTGACGCCAACACCGGCATTTATTTCCCAGGCAATGACAGGATTGGCTTTGCCGAGGGCGGTGTGCAGTGTGGTGAGTTTGACGCCTCTGGCAACTTCCTGATGAATTCAGGCTACGGCTCTGTTGCTACTGCCTATGGTTGCCGCGCATGGGTGAACTTCAACGGCACCGGCACTGTTGCGATCCGCGCCTCGGGCAACGTGACGAGCATCACGGATAACGGCACGGGTGACTACACGATCAACTTCACGACGGCGATGCCGGATGCGAATTATGCAATATCGCAAACCCTGTCCGCACAAGCGTCGAATAATGACGGCGGCGTAGCGGTTATTGCTTTTGGTACGACCCTATCAACAACAAATTTTCGTATGGTTACAGACCAACGGGCAACAGGTGAATACGACCCAACAATTGTCTGTTTTTCCGTTTTCCGTTAGTCAGGAGATATCATGAACTCTCGCATCATTTACCCCAACGACGATGGCGGCGTGTCCGTCATCGTGCCTGCTGCCGAGTGCGGCCTGACGATTGAAGAGATCGCGGCCAAAGATGTGCCGCAGGGCAAGCCCTACAAGATTGTGGATGTCGCTGACATCCCATCTGACCGCGCCTTCCGCAACGCATGGGAGTATGCATGATCCAGATCAACATGACAAAGGCGAAGGCTATCGCCCATGATGCCCGTCGCGCTGCCCGTGCCAAAGAGTTTGAGCCGCATGACGCAATCATCATGAAACAGATTCCGGGTGTGGATGCAGCCGCAGCCGAGGCCGCTCGTCAGGCAATCCGTGACAAATACGCCGCCCTCCAGACCCAGATGGACGCAGCGCAGACGCCAGACGAACTCAAGGCGCTGATGCCAACCAAGTAAAACGCTTCATGGTAGTCGCCCTCACCCCGGCCCACTCCTTCACTTATGACGGTGCGGCGCTCTATGTGTATCACGCCAACAAGGGTGAGGGGTTGCCGCGCCATGAGCATATGTACGCTCACGCCACGCTGTGCGCTGCCGGGTCATGTGTTGTGCGCAAAGAGGGCAAAGAGTTGGTGATGACAAAAGCCACAAAGCCTGTCAATTTGATTGCCAGCCAATGGCACGAGATCGAAGCCTTGGAAGACGGCACGGTGTTCATCAACGTGTTTGCAGCAAACAAAATATAAATGATCGACCCGATAAGCGCCCTTGCTGCGATATCGTCAGCGGTTGAGCTTGTTAAAAAGGTCGCCGCGACGGTTGATGATGTCACTTCGCTCGGGCCGGTGCTGGGGAAATATTTTGATGCCAAAGCCGACGCCATCGAGGTTGTCCAAAAGTCGCAAGAGGGTGGGTTTAAGGGGTCCGCGTTAGGTAAGGCGCTTGAGTTGGAAATGGCCATTGAGCAGGCCAAGCAGTTTGAGGAACAGATCAAGATGCTGTTTTTCCAGGCAAACAAGATGGATGTCTGGATGCGGATTGCGGCTCGGGCGCAGCGGATGGAAGCAGACGCAGCCCATGCGGCAAGGCGTAAAAAAGAAGCCGCAAAGAAACGGCAGCAAGAGTTGGATGAGTTGTTCATTATTTTGATCGGCGCGTTGGTGGTGTTTGTCGTTATCGGCGCAACTGTTTGGTTCATCGTGGAAGCCACGGCACAAGGAAAATAGTATGTTGTCCCTTATCTCTACCCTCGGCGGCTTGCTGATTTCCGGCTTGCCAAAACTGCTGGACTACTTCCAGAACAAGGCCGACCAAAAGCATGAGTTGGCTTTGGCCCGGATGCAAAATGAGCGTGAGTTGGCTCTGGCTGCCCAGGGGTATGCCGCCCAGCAGAAGATTGAAGAAATCCGCACCGACCAAGTGATGATGCAGACCGAGGCGCAGATGACGGAAGCCGCGCTTAAACACGATGAAAAGGTGCTGGACAGGGCCAGCCAGTGGGTCGCCAACTACGTCGGCACCGTGCGTCCGACGGTGACGTACATCTTCGTGCTGGAGTTGGTGCTGATCAACTTGTTCCTGTGCTACTACCTGTATACAAACCCTGGAATGATTAAGAGTATGGACGATGTGCTGCGGTACTCGGATATTATTTTTAGTCCCGACGAAATGGCCATGTTGGGCGGGATTATTGGATTTTGGTTTGGGACGCGCACCTGGGGCCGGAAGTGAAACTAAGTAAGGTTGGCGCTGACTTGATGCATAAGTACGAGGGTTTCAGAAACCGCCCGTATCTATGTCCGGCGCACATCTGGACAATTGGATATGGCCATGTGCTGTATCAAGAACAGATTCGCCTGCCGATGATGCGGCCAGAAGGCAAGACCCAGGCCGACATTCCCATGATCCGCAGGGAGTACCCATTGAAACCGGAGGACAACCGTGTCTGGTCCAAGCAGGAAATTAATGATCTCTTCGACTCGGATGTCGCAAGTTTTGAACGTGGTGTTCTTCGACTTGTGCCCGGCAGTGTTGGCAGTCAAGGCCGCTTTGACGCTCTGGTCAGTATTTCCTTTAATTTCGGGTTAGGCAACCTCCAGCGCAGCAGCATCCGCATCAAAGCAAACCGGGGCGATTGGGAAGGCGCAGCAGACGCTTTCTTGCTTTGGAACAAGGGTGGGGGTAAAGTGCTGGCAGGGCTGGATAAGCGCCGCAGAGACGAACGCGCCCTCTTCTTGTCGTAGGACGACCATGCCACTCCAAAAAATTTTGTTTAAACCGGGGGTCAACCGGGAAAACACGCGGTACACCACCGAGGGGGGCTGGTACGACTGCGACAAGGTTCGCTTCCGTCAAGGCACGCCCGAGAAGATTGGCGGCTGGTCACAGATTTCGCCCAACACGTATGAGGGCGTCTGCCGGTCACTGTGGACTTGGGCCACGCTCAACGGGATCGTGCTAAACGGCGTTGGCACCAACCTGAAGTTCTACATTGAAGAGGGTGGCTCATACAACGACATTACGCCCATCCGTGAGTTTGCCACTCTCTCAAACCCTTTCACTGCAACGCCTGGATCAGCGGTTATTACTGTGGCCGACACCGCGCATGGGCTGGCAGATGGCGATTACGCCAGTTTTATTGGTGCGGTTGCCCTGAGCACCCAGACCTTCACCCGTTCAAGTGCAACCGACTTTGTTGTGTCTTCTGCCCTGGCCGACAACACCCCCGTGGTTTTGTCTGTGTCTGCTGGCGGCGCTCTTCCGGCTGGACTGATTGAGGGTGTGCAGTACTTTGCACAGCTTGTTTCTGGCACGACGATTCAGTTTGCCAACGTGATTGACGGTGCTCCAATCTCTACGACCACGGCTGGATCGGGCACGTTTTCGCTGTACGTCAACAACGGCATCACGGCTGATGTCCTCAATCAGTCGTTCCAAGTCACAATTGTTGATATAAACACTTACACCATCACCGCATCGGTCAACGCCACTTCATACGATGTGGGCGGTGGCGGCACCACAGTCAACGCGCAGTACCAGATTCCCGTTGGGTTTGAACTGGCGCAACCGCTGGCTGGCTGGGGTGCTGGCCCGTGGGGCAGCGGTCCTTGGGGTATTGGTGAACCCAGCTTCCTGAATCTGCGCCTGTGGTATCAGGCAAACTTTGGCCAGAATCTGATCTTTGGGTACGAGGGCAGCCCCCTGTACTACTGGGACGCGCAGTTAAACGCGCTCCCGCTTGAGGTCACGCCGACCTTGAACTCGCGTGTTGTAACGTCTGTAAACACCTCAACCGAGTACCTGTCTGCTTCGACCACAACCCTGTCCAACGGTGACCCGGTCAAGTTCACTTCAACGACTTCTCTGCCGTCTCCTCTGGTGGCAGGCACGGTGTACTACGTCATTAACAAAGATGGCGCAGGCGCAGGAACGCTGCAAGTCTCTGCAACTGTTGGCGGGACGGCCATTGACCTGACCACGGCAGGATCGGGAACCATCACCCTGTTCGGGCCAACCCAGTTTAATGTTGGCGTAACGCTTTCAGATGACACCGCGATTCGGTTCACCAGCACGGGCACCGTCCCGACTGGCATGACCATAGGTACCGTCTACTACGTATACAGCGCAGGGGGCAGCAACTTTTACATCTCAACAACCCCGCAGGGTGACCCAATTGTTTGCACGGCTGCGGCAACGGGCACTGTTTACACGATCTCAAACGGCATCCCGGTATCGTCGTTGGCGTACGCATCGGATGTTCCGACGGCTGTTAACTTGGCGATGGTGTCTGACATCAGCCGGTTCACAATTGCATTTGGTTGCAACCCGATTGGGGAGAGTGAAATTGACCCCATGCTGGTTCGCTGGACGGACCAAGAGTCGGTGGTGAACTGGACGCCAGAGGCAACCAACCAAGCAGGCGGGCAGCGCCTGTCTCACGGCTCAAGAATCGTTGCGGCGGTTCAGTCCCGGCAAGAGATCGTTGTGTTCAGCGACACGGCGCTGTACTCCATGCAGTACCTTGGGCCGCCATACGTTTGGGGCTTCCAGCTTCTTGGTGACAACATATCCATCATCGGACCCAACGCGGCGGTCATTGCCTCGGGTGTCATCTACTGGATGGGTATTGACAAGTTCTACCGCTACGATGGCCGGGTGTTGACTTTGCGCTGTGACCTGCGGCAGTACATCTATCAGGACATCAACCTCGACCAGACGGATCAAATCTGCTGCGGCACGAACGAGGGCTTCAACGAAATCTGGTGGTTTTACTGCTCTGCCAACTCAACGGTGGTGGACAAGTACGTCATCTACAACTACCAAGAGGATGTGTGGTTCTATGGCTCGATGGGCCGCACGGCATGGAATGACTCCAGCCTGAACAACTACCCGATTGCTGCCACGTACTCCAACAACTTGGTCTTCCATGAGTTTGGTGTTGACGACAACGTCTCTGGCACCCCGGCCCCTATCAACGCCTACATCACCTCGTCGCAGTTTGATATTGGTGATGGCCATGCTTTTGGGTTTATCTGGAGGTTGTTGCCTGACATCACGTTCAGGGGTTCGTCTGCTGCAAACCCGCAGGTGACCATGACGCTCAAGCCGCTGCAAAACTCTGGCTCGGGATTTAACAACCCTGAGTCTGTCGGCGGCACAAACAACGCCCCTGTGGTGCGCAGCGCATCGGTTCCGGTCGAGCAATTTACCGGGCAGGTGCTGATCCGGGTTCGTGGTCGGCAGATGGAGTTCAAGGTCGAGTCTGCCAATCTTGGAGTGCAGTGGCAGCTTGGCGCTCCGCGTATTGACATCAAGCCCGATGGCCGCAGGGGCAACACGTAATGACGTTCATCGTTACCTCCACCTACGAATTAAATCGGGTTGCCGCACCCAGGCTGCCAGACGCGCCAAACGACTACGAGAAGCGGTATCACGATCAATTTGCGGATGTTCTGCGTCTGTATTTCAACCGACTCGATGGCATTCTGGGTCAATTGGTGGCTTCTATGGAAACAATCCCGGTATCAATTGGCGGCACCAACCTTGACGCCTTTGGGCGGCTGCGGGTCAGCAACCCCCTGACCTTGTTTGACTCATCCCACCGCTACGCCGACAACAACCTGTGGGTCAACAGCCTCACCGGCACCGCAGCTTCCACATTCAGCGCGGACGAGGGCTTGATCAACATGACGGTTGGCTCGGCCAACGGGGATCAGATCATCCGCGAGACCATCAAAGTCTTTTCCTACCAGCCGGGTAAGAGCCTTTTGGTGATGAACACCTTTGTGTTTGGGGAAGCCAAAACCGGGCTTCGCCAGCGGGCTGGCTACTACGGTGCGGCCAACGGCATTTACTTTGAGCGTGAAGGCTCGATTAACTACATGGTCGAGCGCAGCAGCGTGACGGGAGCGGTGGTCAACACCCGTGTGGCTCAGGCAGATTGGAACCAAGACCCGATGGATGGAACCGGGCCGTCTGGTCTGACGCTTGACTCCTCTAAGGCGCAGATTCTGTACCTCGACGTTGAGTGGCTGGGCCTTGGTACTGTTCGTACAGGATTCATCATCAACGGTGTATTTGTTCCGTGCCACAACTTTGACCACGCCAATCTGGTCAACACGACCTACATTACCACCGCTTCACTTCCGCTGCGGTACGAGATGACCAACGTGGCTGCAACGACCGGGGCCAGCACCCTTAAACAGGTTTGCTCGACGGTGATCTCTGAGGGTGGATATGAACTGCGCGGCGCACAGCTATCAGCCGGGAACACAATCACAGCCCCTACCACACTGACAACAGCCGGGACGTTCTACCCCATTGTGTCCCTTCGCCTGAAGACGACCCGCCTGGATGCAATCGCTATTCTGACAGCGGTGTCAATCTTGGGCATCACCAACAACGCCAATTACAAATGGGAAGTTGTGGCGTCTGGCACCACGACCGGGGGCACCTGGGTCAGCGCCGGAACGAACTCAGGGGTTGAGTACAACATTACTGGCACGGCGTTTACTGTCGGCACCGGACGCATCTTGGCAACGGGTTTTTTCCAAGGCTCAAACCAAGGGTCCAACAGCGTGGACATTTTGAAAGAGGCTTTGTTTGCCTCGCAGCTTGAGCGCGACCCTTTTACTCCGACCGCTTATGAGTTGACGCTGGCCTGTACGGCTGCATCCAACGGTGATCAGGTTCTCGGTTCTATGGACTGGGAAGAGATCAGCCGGTAATTGAACAAATAAACCCTCCATGATAGACTTGATCAACCCCTTTTCCGCGAGGCAAATATGAGCCTTGAAATCGCCGCCAAGCACCTTGCCGCCAAAGGCCGAGGCCCAGACACTCAGCTTGTCCACATGTCGCTGGGCGAGTTATACAGCCTCCAAGAGCTTGCCAAGGCACATGGTGGGTCCCTAAGTATTAACCCTGAGACCGGGTTGCCTGAGGCTGGGTTCTTGGACAGTCTTCTTCCGGCGATTATTGGTGGCGGCTTGATGTTTGCCACCGGGGGACTTGGCGCTGCCGCAGGTGCAGGATTGTTCGGGATGGGCATGCCAGCCACCATCGGCCTTGGCGTTGGCGCACTTCAAACGGCGCGTACCGGAGACTTGGGTAAGGGGCTTATGGCCGGTCTAGGCGCATATGGTGGTGCTGGACTTGGGGGCGGTTTGTTTGGTGCGGGTACAGCGGCAGCACAGCAAGGTGCCGTTGCTGGTCTTGGTCAAGGTGCATCACAGGCCGCCATGAACGAAGTCGCTGCCCAAGCCACAAAAACAGCATTAGAGAGCCCATTTTCAACGGCGGCCAAAGGGCTAACTGGCTTAACAGAAACTGGTGGCAGAGAAGCCTTCATGAAAAGTATTGGTGGCGGCAAAGGACTGCTCAAATATGCCGCAGGTGCTGCCGCTCCTATGCTCATGGCAGGAGAGTCGGAATCAGCACCCCCTCAATCAGACTCACAGAGAGCGCTTTTTGCGTTTAACCCTGGCCGGGTCAAGAACCCTGAGTCTCTTTACCCTGCGGACTATCGCGGGGAACGCATGAATTTCCAGCCTCAATATACCCGTCTGGCAGCTGAGGGTGGTCTTCTTTCCGGCTTTTTTCCCGGCATGAAAGGCGAAGAGTCCATCCCCGAAGATTACAAGTACACCTACGACCCGCTGACGCAGTCATATAAAAAGGTTGAGCCGCCGAAGCCGACAACAGCTACTGGAATGGGTTCTGACCGCACAATGGATTCTGGCGGCGCGGGTGGTGATTTGGCGGCTGCGGGCCCCAGTTCCAATGATTTTGGGATGGGGGCGATTGGGTTTGGACAAGGCTTGGCTGATCTGGGTTTAACCGGCTTGGGTAATGCTATTGCGGGGCCCGGAATTAATGCGCTTGGCGCAGCAGAAGCGGCGGCTGCACAAGGCGTGTCTGATCATGCCGCAGACTCGGCGGCAAATGCAGCGGGCATCGGAGCCGCTTTTGGCAACGCAGACTCTACTTCTGATTCTGGCGCAATTGGTGCCGGAGATGGCGGTGGTGGTATTGGTGCTGGGGATGGACTTGCATATGGCGGTCTTGCAGCTATGGCTCGCGGCGGATACTCCCACCTTGGCGACTACTCTGACGGCGGCAGGCTGCTGCGCGGCCCTGGTGATGGGGTATCTGACTCTATCCCAGCCACAATTGGCAACAAGCGCCCTGCTCGTCTTGCAGACGGTGAGTTTGTGATCCCGGCCCGCATCGTCTCTGAATTGGGCAACGGCTCGACCGAGGCGGGTGCGCGTAAGCTGTACGCCATGATGAACCGTGTACAGGCAGCCCGTGGTCAAACGACTGGTAAAGGCCGAGTCGCCAAAAACACCCGCGCTGATAAATACCTGCCAGCATGAACATCAACGAAGGCAAACTTGAGTGGTTTGGAGGGAACCAAGACGCCCTGAACATGTTTCGGGCGTTTGTGTTTTTGTCCCATGCTTGGGATGACATGGTGGACAAGGACAAGGATGTATCTGACGACACCATCAACCAAGCCTTCCTGACCGCTCTTGTTTATCTTCCGGCCAACCCGTTTTACCGCAGCATCCAAGACGACATCTTGCCGATGTGGCTGGTTGTGGTGTCTTCGTTTGAGACGGCAAATACTTTTGAACGAAACAAAGACCCGCACGGGATTGAGATTGCGCATAGTCTGCGGTACGCTGCTGGCAATATCCTGGCTTATGCCGTACATGTTTGTGTTGGCCCAGAGAAAGCCAAAGAGATTCTTCCAGATGTCTGGAAATCTGTGTTTTATGAGCGGTTTGACGACTACCGCAAGGAGCATCTAAATGTTTAAGCTTTGGAAGTGGTTGTTCAACCCGGACTGGTTTACTCTACACCTTGGCGGAGGTGGCGGTGGCGGTTCTTCGGCCCCTGCCTCTCAAACTCAGATTGCAGACCTCCCAGAGTGGGCCAAACCGTATGCCAAAGAGACGCTTGGCAAAGCTGCTGCGCTGACAGACATCAGCCAAAACCCGTATCAGGTATATTCAAAAGACCGAATTGCCGGGTTTGATCCCATGCAAGAGCAGGCCATGCGCACTGCTTCAAGCCCAGAGGAGTTTGGCAAACAGGTTCAGGGCTACATGTCGCCCTACATGCAGAACGTGGTGGACGTTCAAAAGCGCGAAGCCATGCGCAGCGCCGGTATTCTTGGTGCGCAGCAGCAGGCAAGGGCTACAGGTGCGGGGGCATTTGGCGGGTATCGTGAAGGTATCCAGAGGGCAGAAGACAACCGCAACCTCATGCGCCAGATGGGCGACATCCAAGCTATGGGTTCTCAGCGGGCGTTTGAGCAAGGCTCTGAAGAGGCTCGGCGGGCGCAGGGCTTACAAATGCAGTACGGCGCGATGCGTCAGGGGCTGGAGCAGCAAAAGCTCACCCAAGGCTATCAAGACTTTCTCAACCAGCAGAAGTACCCGTACCAGCAGTTGGAGTTCATGTCCAACATCCTGCGCGGCACCCCGATGGGTAGTGTTCAGACGTTGTATCAGCCGCCTCCAAACGTCCTTGGTCAATTGGCCGGTCTTGGTGTTGGCTTGGGTGCGATGACAGGTTTTGGCAGGGGGTTTGCTGAAGGTGGTCAGGTCGATGAGTATGCCGACGGTGGCAGCGTAACCAGCGATTACTTTGTTGATGACGCTCTGGATAAGCTCAGTGATGCTCAGTTGGAGCAGTCCAAGTTGGCTGCCTTGAGTCGGGGTGACCGCCAACAGGTCGCAATGATTGACGATGTGATTGCCGAGCGGGCGTCGCTCCGTGTAGGTCTTGGTAATGCGTTCGATTCGCTCCCGGCAGAAGATCAAGAGCGTGTGTTTACCGCTGCCGACGGTGGCATCGTGGCGTTTGCTAATGGTGGCGACAGCAGTTATGACACACTGGAACGAAAACGCCTTGCTCAACCGCGTCCTCCGACAAGGGCACGTTCTGCACCGCAACGCCAAGTGAGCCCTGCGGTTCATCAAGGCATCAACCAGATAGCCGAGCAAGCCGGTTTACCCAGAGAAGCTGTAGAGGATAGGTACGCCCGCATCCTCAAAGATATTGAGAGTAAAGACGCTGGAGACATCAAAGCCATCCAAGATATGGTGGAGAAATCCACTGGTGGTTCCCGTGAAGTGAAGGAGGGCGCACTGGGTCGGGCGCTTGCCGAATATGGTTTTCAGGTGGCTCGTGAAGCCTCAAAACCGGGGGCTACGCTTCTTGGTAGTTTTTCTGGGGCTGCACCGACTCTCTCCGCGTCTATGGCTGAAAGCGCCAAACTGGCCCGTGAGATGGACCAGAACGACATGAAGCTGCGGACGGCTCAGAGACAGTTTGAGTTGTCCCGTCGTGCCGACAACCGTAAAGAAGCCAGCATGTTTGCAAACCAGATTGAGCAGCTTGAGCGTCAGCAGGAGATGCTGGTCCTGAAGCGTCAGGAGTTGGCGCAGACGGGCGCATATCAGCAAGGCAGCTTGGCCAATCAACGTGCCCAAATTGCACGGGGGGCTGAGAGCGATAGGCTGCGGGGGCTCAGTGCTGCTGCAAACCTGCAACGTGCTCAAGCCAGTATCCTTGAGGTGGGGCGCAAAGCTGGTCTGGACTTTGACAACTCCCGCGCCGCACGAGACTTGATGAAGCGACTTACTGAACAGCATGGGGCTGATAAAGCCAAATATTTTTATGCACAGGAGCGCCGTGCGTATATTAATGAAGCCACTCAAGGGGCTCGGGCTCAGGCAGAAAGTGACGTACAAGCGCGTAACGTGTTTGACCTTCTCAGTCAGGGGTAATCCATGATTGTCAACCTGCCAAAGCTGGGGCCGGTCGAGTTCCCAGATAACCTCACATCTGAGCAGTACGACGATCTGGTTGGGCGACTGGCAGCGAAGTACGATTTCAAACTCCCAAAGCCTGAGGCCAGTCTCAGCACAATTGGCAAGCGCGCCTTCATGCGCTCTATGGGGAACTTGGGTATCGCTGGTGGAGATGTGCTGCCTGCTATGGTTGGCAGCGCCTTGGGCTTTGAGGACTACGCCCGCCGTCAGATGGGTGAGGCCGAAGCCAGCCGCGCAGAGCTTGAGAAGAAGTATCCCACCAGATACAAGTCATACACGGAAGTCAGCAGCCCGTTCGAGGCGCTGGAGTATGTGGTTGAGACAGGTGGTGAGTTGTTGCCATCTGTTGCCACTGCACTCATCCCCGGTGTTGGGGGTGGTGTTCTTGGTGGGCGTCTGGCTGGTCAGGCTGCGCTTCGTAGTGCGCAGGCTGCTGGCCCCGCCTCTCGCGTAGCCTTGGCTGGTGTGGAGAAAGCCGCTGAGGTTGGGGCCCGCCGTGGCATGTATGGTGGTGTGTTCCTTGGCTCATACGCGCAGAACACGCCTGAGATTTTTGAGGGCATTTATCAAGAGACTGGCAACTTTGAGTCGGGTATCGCTGCCTTGACGGGTGGCCTGAGCGCCGCTCTGGATTCTGTGTTGCCTGCCAAAGTGCTTGATACCCTCGGTGGATACGGCAAGCTGAAACTTATTGAGGAGCTTGCCAAGAAGTCCGGTGCTGCTCCTGTCGCATGGAAAACCATCGGCAAAGAGGCGGTCAAAACCGCAGGGTCTGAAGGTCTGACCGAATCGGCCCAAGAGGCCATTAAGGTCTACGCGCAGCAGCTTGCGGGTAGTACCCAGGAGTTGCTCTCCCCCGAGAACATCCAGCAGTATAAAGAGGCGTTCGTCAAAGGTGCGGTGGGTGGTGGCCTGTTTGGTGCGCCGATTGGGGTGTCCCGGTACTTCACGGAGAAGAAGGATTTCACCAACACCCAAGAAGCCCAGCAGGCGTTGGCCGAGCAAGAGGCTGCGGCGAAGGTAGGCGCCTCCCCCTTGCAGGGGCGTATTGATGCGTTGGTCTCTGGGAAGATGGATACCCCCATCTCCCAAGAAGAACTTGAGACGGCTTTCAGGTACACCCGCGATGAGATAAACGCCCTTCAGGCGCGTATGGATGAGTCGCGCCCGGGGTCTGAAGCGTATGCCGAGTTGGATGCCGCCATCAAGGAGAAACAAGGCGCGTTGGCTACTCTGGATGCCAAGAAAGCGGAGATGAGTGCCTTCGCTACAGCGACTCCAGATGAGCAGGGCATGATCCGTCCTGCCCCTGAAGCCCCGTCTGTGCAAGCGCCGGTAGACGCCACAAGCGTACCCACCATAACCCCAGGCGCACTGGAGCAGATTCAGGCCAAGCCCCTGGAGGAAGGAGCCCCCAGTGTTACAGAACCTATCGAACCAACAAGTGGAGCAGGCGTTGGCGTGGCTGGCGAGCCCGTTGCTGGAGCCGCCCCCGCAGGAGTTGGAGCACCTCAACCAGATGGAGTGGTTCCTGCTGCATCGGATGTTGGACAGCCTCCTGCTAGAGAAGCAGGACAGCCCGGTGCAGTAACCACTGCTGAACCCGAGGCCCCGGCACCCACTGTTTCACGTGAAACAAAGCCCAAGCGGACGCGCAAGAAGGCCCCGCCTAAGACCGCCGCCGACATCACCAAAGTCCAGGGGCTGGACAAGAAGGCGCTGACTCCAGAGGAGAAAGACGCCAAGGCGTACTTTGGCCGTGCAGATACTGAAACGGCACTGCGCAACATTGCCAATGATCTGGTGTACCAGCCCACGGCGTACCGTAACGCCAAGATGAAGGCGTTGCCCGATGAGGCGTATTTTGCCAGCGAGAGAGAAGCCACGATGTTCCGTGGTCAGGGGGGCGTTCACGCCAAGAATGCCGATAAGTGGGCACGCGCCAATCTGAGCCCTGAGCAGGTTGCGTATCTGGATCAGTGGATCAACCAGTACACCAAGGAGCAGCAACGCTCCACCAAGTTCCGCAAGAAACTTGAGAAGCAGCAGGAACAAAAGGCGGCTATTCGGCAAGAGGTGGAGGCGGCTCCAGCAGAACTGACGACCGAACAGGAACTGAAGAACTACGGCATCAAACAGAAGAGCCGTACCAAATCAGAAGCCCGGAAGTATGCCCGCAAGGCCATCCGTGAGATGGAGCAGGTTGATGAGGATTACATACCCATCCTTGACTCCGATCTGGATGCACTGCTGTCCTCGCCTGAGGTTGCTCAACTCTCCACTTCACTCCACCCTACGGTTGAGGCTGCGCTTCGTCGGGGTGATCTCTCCAGAGCATTGAAGCTCTTTGCTGAATCTGCGGATCAGCCGCGTCTGACACGCCTTGCTGAAACACTCTCCAACATCCTGGGAGATGTGAAGGTTGTGTACGGGGCGGAGCAGGCGATGTATGACCCTGCGACCAACACCATCTACCTGCCCGAAGATGCGACCGATTACGACCTCATCCATGAGGCGTCTCATGCGGGGTTGTCCCACATCATTGCAAACCCGTCGCACCCTGTCACCCGGCAACTGGACAAGATATTCCAGCAAGTCAAAGCGGATATCGACGGGGCCTATGGGGCGAAGAACCTGCAAGAGTTTGTGGCTGAGATTTGGAGCAACGATGCCTTCCGCACTCAGTTGAAAGAGAAGCGATCTGAAGTACCCGCTCTGTCAATGTGGGACAAGCTCATGCGCCTGATGCGCCGCGCCTTCAGACTGCCAGAACGCACTGAGCCTACGCTCGATCAGATTGACCGGCTGCTCGACAGCATCGTGGGGCCGCCACCGGACTCCCGCACGGGCGATACGCTGTTTGCGCAGACTATTCACAACCCTGGCACGTTCCAGAAGGTGCTGAACAAGACCAGTGAGTTGACCCAGAAGCACACCCGGATGACGCCTGAGCAGGCTTCACGGTTCCTCTCGGCTGTGGAGGTGGGAGGGCTGACTCTGCGCCAAGGCTTGCAGAAGTTCTTGAACCTCTCTGCCGTGGGGGAGGTGGGGGAGCGCATCCTTGGGCGTGATGCTGTTACGTTTGCCGATACCGTCAACGAGATGGCCGGGTACCGTGAAAGCCTGATTGAGAAACTTGCCCCGTTGAACACCCGGCTGCAAAAGTACGTCCAGAACCCTGAGTTCAACAAGTGGACCAAGATGGTCCATGACCACACTCGGGAGGACATCAACCCTGAGGCTCCTGTCAGCAAGTACGCCAACACGGAGAAGGCCGCACTGCATGCACAGTTCAGCAAGGACTTCAAGACTCTCACGCCTGAAGGTCAGAAGCTCTACCGTGATCTGTTCGGCTCATACAAACAACTCTTCAAGGAGTTGCAGGACTCGCTCTATGCCAACCTAGTGGGTGTGCATGGTGAGGGCACCCCAGAGCGTAAGCAGGCATTGGGTGCCTACGAGAAGGTGATCGGCATGATCATCGCCAAGGGCATCGACCACTACGCGCCACTGTACCGTCAGGGTACCTACTGGCTGGAGTTCAAGAACAGAGATGGCGAGATGGAGCGCAAGCTCTACAACAGCCAGATTGAGCGGACCACTGCCCGTAACGCCCTTGAGCAAGAGGGAGCCACCGACTTTGATGAGTACATGAAGGTCGAGGGGGAGAGAGCCCGCAGGGCACCCAGCGGCACCATCGCTGCCCAGATCATCAAGATCATGAAAGAGGGCGGTGCGGAGGATGCTGCGGTTGATAAGTTCTTGGCCCTGATCGTCAGTGCCATGCCAGAGACCAGCATCCTCAAATCGTTCACGGCGCGTAAAGGCACGTTGGGCTATGAGGAGAACGCCGCCACGGCCTTCAGCAACGTCACCAACAATTTGGTGGGCCAGCTTTCACGCATGCGGTACTCGGACAAGCTGCAAGGTCTTATAGATAACATGGGCCAGACGGCTCAGAAGTTACGCGGTATTGACCAGCAGCGGGGCGCTGAGATTCTGCAAGAACTGGAGTCCCGGCTTCAGTTTGCGATGGACCCGACTGTTGAACGGTGGGCACGGTGGGCCAGCGGTGCCGCGTTTTATTTCAACCTTGCAGGTAACGTCTCCTCCGCAACGATTAACTTGTTGCAGACACCGATGGTCACCTTCCCGCAGTTGGGTGGTACATATGGTTTTGCTGCTGCTGGCAGGGCTTTGATAGCAGCGACTAAGCTGTACTCAACATCTAGCTTTAGCCGCACGGTGACGGACATCAACGGGCAGAAGGTGACTGAAAACGCCATGCTGTCCGTTGAGAATCTGGTCAACGCAGGTAAAGCCCCGCAGTACAAGGCGCTGGTGCAGCGTCTCAAAGACCTTGGCTTCTTGCAAACGTCGACGGCCCGTGACGCCTTGGGGTTGGCGAATGATCCCAGCGGGGACCCCAGTGTGATGAAGACGTTGGGGGAGAAGACCGCGCTGTATTCCTCGTTCATGTTCCACCATGCCGAGCGTATGAACCGTGAGGTCACGGCAATTGCTGCCTATGATCTTGAGATGCAGCGGTTGGCTAAAAAGGGTGTAAGGGGAGAGGCCGCTCAGGCTCAGGCCATCGACAAAGCCATCCGCATGGTGGAGTTCACGCACGGTGCAGGGCATGCAGAATCTGCTCCGAGTATTACCCAGCAAGGTCTTGGCAAAGTGCTGACCGTGTTCAAGCGGTTTGCCTTCACCATGTACTACATGCTGTTTGACACCATCCGCAGGTCATTGCCCGTACCACCTGACGCCACACCCGAGCAAAAGGAATTGGTCAGCGCCGCTCGTCGCCAGTTGTTTGGCATCTACGCCATGTCCGCGCTCTTTGCTGGTGCCAAAGGCATCCCACTGTATTGGATTCCCGAGACTGTCTACAACGCATTTGCCGATGACGACGAGGATACCTTTGATGAGATGTTGCGCCGCTACTTGAACGAGTTCTGGTTCAAAGGGCCAGTGAATTACATCACCAACCTTGGTATCGCAGACCGTGTGGGCTGGACGGACTTGATCTACCGCGATCAGAAGGGTGACAAGGCAGACGCCTCGGCGCTGTCTCAGTTCCTTGAGAACATCCTTGGCGCTCCATACGCGGTGGTCAACAACGTCTTCCGGGGTCAGGAGTTGATTGCTGAAGGGCAATTCTGGCGCGGAGTGGAGACCATGCTGCCTGTGGCGCTGAAGAACCCCATGAAGGCGTACCGCTACGCAGACGAGGGTGCGCTGACGCTGCGGGGTGATCTTGTCGGTGAGGTCAATGGTGCCAACGCCGCCATGCAAGTGCTGGGTTTCGCCCCTGCCGATCTGTTGACCAAGTACGAAGAGAACGCCTACATCAAGGGTAAGGAAGACGCCACCGCTGGTCAGGCCAAGAGGCTTCTCAAGCAGTATTACATTGCCCTGAACATGGGTGACCAAGAGCGCATGGACGCCATCGAGGATAAGTTGTTCGCTCTGGGGGACAAGTACCCTGACCTGGGTATCTCCGGTTCGACCATCACCAAGTCCGTCAAGGCACGTGACGCCATCTCCCGGGATATGTACCAGGGCATCGAGATCAACAAGCGGATGCGCGAAGAACTGATCAGCGCGGCTGAAGAACTTTTTTGAATAAAAAAATCCCCGGGGGGTACCCGGGGTGTAATGGAGGTAAGGCAACTACAGAGAGAAGGAGACCATGTTGCCGAGCGAACTGTAGCACATGGTCATTTAATCCGCCAGAACCTAATCCCGTAAGTGCCCCCTTCTTTGGAGAAACGGTACTTCACAACCATCCCTCGCTCTTTAGCAGCTTGTTCCACATCCCCTGCCAGCGTATCAGGCGTCAGCGTAGGTATGTAAAACGAACTGCCAACTGCGAATTTGTGCCATTCTATTACGACTGGCACTCCGCTATTCGTTATCGTCATCTGCTGGAGAGGGCAACGGGGTCTTGTCCTCCGGGTCCAGCGCCGTAGCCTTGTTGCAATCGACCACCAGCGCGTTCACAGGAGGGGTGGACATGTCAGAGCCTCGGGACATCGCCTTCTTGATGGACCCTTGGCATGCGCCAAGCCGGTGCAGGTCATCCACAAGAGCTTTGTAGGACACTTGGTTTTCACTGCACCACTCACGAAGAACTTTGGTGGTTATGAACAGGAGCTTGGTGTCCGGCTCATAGCGTGTGATCAACTCACCCCTTGGTTCGCGTACTGGTACCGCATTCAACCCCGAACGCTTATCCACAGTGCTGTTGACGATGAGCATATTGTTGTTATGGGCGTTGAGGAACAGACCCAGATGGGCGAGAGGCCCAACGACTCCAGGGCGCACCTCAACCCGCATCCTGCCTAGCTCCTGCACCGCCCATGTGTAGACCGCAGCCACATCAATGTTGTGCAGGCCCAGCTTCTTGGTGATGATGCCCGAGGTGATGGCGCATGCTGCGGTGGCAGACCAGAACCGCTCCCGCTGCGTAAACCCTGCGGCCTTGTCCAGCTTGCGCTGCACCTTGAGGAGCAGCTTCTTGACCTCTGGCAGGTTGGCAATCACATACCGCATGAACACTTCACCGGCCACGCCGTAGTTCTCGTGCATGGGGTTGAACGCCTCATCGGACTCGGCCTTGCTCATCCGGTCGTTCTTGGACACTGAGAACTCCAGTATCCGCATCAGTTCGCCCTCTGGGAAATCCTTGAGGTTGTACAACTGGTCGTACAGGCTCTTGTTACCCGAGGTGATGGCGATCAGTGCCCAGCGCAAAGAGTTGCTCCGCTCCGCGTTGGTCTGGGATTGCATCCGGTTACGCCCCCGCCCGTGCGTGATGCTGTACGCCATGTTGCTGACTTCTTCATCCAGCATATTGGTCAACTCATCAATCGTAGCGGGGATGCTGCCCAGCACTGCAATCCTGTGCATACGGGCAAGGTACTTGTCCTCTTGGTTCAGCAGTGTTTCCACTGGCCGTCCCCAGATGCTGTTGACCATATGTTGTATGGTGGTCTTACCAACACCAGAGCCGTTGTTGGTCAGGTGAATGATGGCACCACTGAGCTTGGTGAACTTGAAGAGCGTTGAGCCGAACCCAGAAAACAGGGTGAACGCCCGCACCTCATTGCCCGGTGCAGCATAGATGTTGGCAACACGCGCCCACTCGGCCACGGTGCCTTTCTTGCCGTAGGCAGCGGCGACTTCTGCGGTGGCGTTTGATGAGGGGCTGTACACAACCCCGGACGCCGATATCTCCCGGTTGCCAACCACGAACTTGGTGTCGTTCTCATGCCAGCCAAACTGCTGGCGGGCCTTCTCAGCCTCAGTAAGCTGTTGCAGTTCATTGACCCATCTTGTTACGTAAGCCATGATTCCATCCAGTTTTGCGTTGTATGCCGCCACACCCTGAAACGACAGCACATCTCTGAGCTTGTCGCGTGACATGACGCTTGAGAGTGGGCACGAAAACTCTTTGATGCCGTCCTTGGGCATGTGCAGCCGCATCCACAGCGACTCCCCAACATCTGGGTCGTCCAGCCTCTTGACCACATACAGGTCGTACTCATAGACGAGCTTGTCTTGTGGCTCATCATCGTCATCGTCGTCCTTCTTGCGCTTTCGCTCACCGGGCAACTCCCGCCGATACACACCACCGTTCTTGCCACGGAAATATGGAAACGGGTACTCGGGAATCTCAACAGTGACTTCCTCCTCCAGCACCGCGTTGCGCATGACAACAATGTTGTCCTCGGCCTTGGCCTCTGCAATGGATGCGCCAATCTGGATGGGGGAAGTGATCTTGCCGCGATTGGGGCACTCATCGCACCCGCCCGGGTTCAGCCCCTGGAAGGTGGCGCACTTGTATGGCTTGCCAATCAGCGTATCGGCTTTGGTCTGCGTCTCCGTCGGGTCGTACTCTGGATGACCGTGGGATATCTTGTGGATTGCCAGTTCACCATCTTCGCAGTTGACCGCGATTGACAGCCCCGCCCTCCACAGTGGTTCTTCTGTTTCTTCTTGGTTGCGGTAGATGTGGACAAGCTGGGCACAGCCTTTGCCGTGGGCGCTCTTGCGCATGATGGTGCCAAACTTTGAGACGCTGTTACCCATCAATGCGCGGGTCGTGGCATCCAGTACCTTGCGGGGCACGTTCTTGGCAAACGGCAGATCAGGCTCACCCTCTTCTGCTCCGATCCCAACGATCTCTTGGAACCGGCTCAGTGTGATCGCTGGGGACACCAGCATGACATCAACCGGCTTTGGTGGGCTGTCTTTGTAGTTCAGCGTCTCTGGGACGCGCAGGATGCGGGCTGCATCAGCAGTCACCGCAGGGTCGGCCTTGAGGTTGTATACCGCGCAGAACTTCTTGAAGGCTTCGGCTGTGGGCTTCCAGTCGTTGTAGAAGATCGGCGCTGTCAGTGTCCAGTATGCGTGAACACCTCTGCCTGAGTTGATTATGGTTGGCCTTGGTAGTCCAGTGACCTTGACAAAACCTTTGAGAGCCTCAAGCGCATCGGCCTGTGTTTCGTATGGCTTTTCCTCGCCGCAGTCCAGATCAATCCAAAAGGCTTTGAACCATTTGGCGTTCTGCGCTGTGCGTCCTTCTGCCGCGTTCAAGTACTTGGCACATCCAAAATATGCGTCATACCCTTGCGCGATCAAGCCATCCACTACACCGTCGATCTCTTCAATTGACTCTACAAACGTCTGTCTCGGAGCACCTTTCTTCAACCCAACCACACAGTACAGTCCCTCTTCTGCCAAAACAGAAGAGAGAAAGGGAATCCGTGAGGTCATCGTTCGCTCTCTCAGCAACCCACTACTGGCGGCAGTGGGCGAAATTGTTGGGTTATTTAGCCTTGAACCTTGTGATCAGTTCGTTCAGCGTCTCGCGCATCTTGGGATGCGGGGTGGACTTGCCTAAGAACCACAGGTACACGGCCTGACGGGACACACCAAGGTACTCAGCCACATCAGGAACCGGGATGTCCTCGGCTATGCAGATACGCCCAAGCCGCACACCCACATGGGATGAGTCTGCCTTCTTGTTGGCGGCTGCAAATTTGCGTGAGTAGCCTCTGTTGTTCATAGTGTGGGTGGGGGTACTCGCTGTATCCGCTTTCCCCCCAGGCTCCTTACTCAGCCCAGTCGTCCAAGATGGCGCTCACATCTTTCGGTGCGGCTTTCTTGGGGCGCTTGGTCGGCTCCTCAGCAGGCACTTCTTCGGCCTTGACTTTGACCTTGGCCGGTGCGGGTGCCTCGTCCTCATCATCCCCATCGTCGGTGCTCACGGCGGGAGCGGCTGCAACAGCCTTGGGCTTGGCTCCATCAAGCGCCGCAGGGGTCTGGCTGATTGCTGCCTTGGCCTCAGTGCTGCGGCCCTTCTCTTGGCAGTTGGCCATCTCATCGGCCTCCAGCGGACGCACTGCCTTGAAGGTCAGTTTGGGAGTGGCACTGGCGGTATCGAACCGCATCTCGGTGACCACTGCGGTGATCGGGAGGCCATGACCACCCAAGAACTTAGCGTATGCCTGCATGGGCATCTTGCCGTTCTCCACGTTTCCAAAGATGGATTGCGCGGGCAGGGTCAGTTGGTAGATGTCACCTTGCAGATCGTTCTCCAGCATCACAGCCATGCGTTGGCTGAAACGGCAAGCACGACCGCCGCCCTGTTTCGCAGAGCCTGCGACATTCTGCGGGCATGAGGCGCACTTGGATGCCTGCGGTTCTGAGACCTTGACATCGGGGGAGATGCCGTCATTGGACCAGCAGTCGGGGGAAATGTTTTTGCCTTCTTCATAATCTCCAGCGTAGAAGCTGCGTGACACGTTGGCGTTTGCAGCCACGATCACAATGTTCATCGAGCGGTCTTCGTTCTGGGCAACTTCCTTGCCATCCACGAGCATGCGGAACACGCCGCCACGGATAGAAATACGTTTGCCGCTGCCACCGCCACTGCCGCCCATCAGGGCTTTCGTGGTCTCATCAAGTTCGATGTTGCGCAGGTGCGCGGGCAGGGTGTTGCCGCCTTTGGAAAACAGGGTCAGTTCACTCATCATTTACTCCAGTAGTTGCGGGGTTGGTTTTTGCGGTCGAGGTCAGGGCCTCAATGTCGCTCTGTTTGAAGCGGACCTTGTTGCCAATTCGGAAATGCGGAAGCCTTCCCTCTTTGACCATCGTGTACACGGTCTGGCGGGAGACGCGCAGAAAATCTGCAACCTCCTTGACCGTCATGTTTTGGTTTTGCACTTAGCTTCTCCTTATGGTAACTGCGTACCGGCTATCGACATTCAGGTTGGGTGGCATCATGTCGGGGTTCTCTTCGATCAGTTGCTTCATGACAGTCTGGCTGATGCGCTTTTCCAGCAGATCAGGCATGTTGTGCTGCATGATGAACTTGTGCATGGAGTTCCAATCGCTCGTCCAGTAACGGGTCTTCACTGTGCGAATGACGGTTCCATGTTGGGTCTTGAGGCTATCAGCGCCGATGGACTTGCACAGGTCGAGCAGCTTGCTCTCCAGTGTTTCCATCTGCTCCTTGATCTCCCCATCTTGTTCCTCATACTCGCGTAAGAGGGCGCTGCGTTTGTCGCGCATCTTGATGTAGACGCTGACAAGTTTGTCTACCGATATGTCTTCGGTCATTGTGATCTCCTTTCTTGTAAAAGCTGCTGCAACTTACCTGATCCAACAACCCCTTGTTTCCGGGGTCTTCTGTTGTGTCTGTTTTCAGTGGGTGTTACTTTCCTTAAATTTTCGATTCGATTGTTTGAACGGTCTCCGTCAATGTGGTCAAGAATGAATGGGATTGCCCCGCGAGGGTTGTGCATGCGCCATACCAAGCGATGCGCGGCGTACTGCATCCCTTCTATACATATCCGAACATATCCATCCGTTTTGGACTTCCATCCAGCAACTGCACCTGCCTTTACCTTGCCGTGTTTTCTGCTCTCCCGCCATATAAGCAGGCCATCTTTGTAGACAAACAACTCATGCAAGTGCGCAGCAGGAGGCAGCGGTAGTCTGGTTTTCATGGGGGCCCAGTATAATTGACAGAGTGTCATTGTCAATAGTTTTTTTCTCCTCCTCAACTCAGTAGTTCCCCGTAGAGGTCCACGATCTTGATGTGGATGTCCATCTTGTTTTTGAGCATGGCGTACATCCTCTTCTCCACCCCACTGCCTTGCAGGTGGACGACCACCGAGGGGTTCTTCTGCCCTGCGCGATGCACACGTGCGTTGCATTGCAGGTACGTTTCCACGGACATCACGGGGCTCCAGTACACGATTGTGTTTGCGGCATGGAGGGTGACGCCGTGTGATGCGGCTTGCGGCTGGATGACCAGCACCTGTGGGTCTGGCTGGGTCTGGAACCGCTGGAAGATGTCGGCCCGATTGGTTGCGGATATGCCCCCGTGAATCACGGCGGTGCTGTACCCGTGCTTCTTTAGGTCTTCGGACACCAACTCGATGGCGTGTCTGTATGGCACAAACACCAACACCTTATGGCTTGACTCCTCAACGACTTCACGCAACACCGCCAAGCGGTTGCTGGCGTCGAACTGCACAATCTCTCCAGTGTCGGAATACACCGCACCGCCTGAGAGTTGCAGCAGCTTGTTGAGGTTGGCCGCTGCGTTGACCGTGGTGATCTCTTCTCCTGCGGCCTGTACGATCAGTTGTTTGCGCAGTAGCTCGTAGTACTTGATCTGCTGGGCGGTAAGCGGTACATCCCTGAACGTGTAAGACATTTCAGGCAGGTCCAGGCACTGCTCTTTGGTGAACCGGATGGCAGGCTGCAAGACCTTATGCACCGTGGTCTGCGCGTTGGGTTTGGGCACCCACTTGAACTGCGTGACCTTGTTCATCACCAAGTCCTTGAACGCACCACCAAAGCGTGGCACGTTGTTCGGGCTGACCAGCTTGGCCAGACCATAGGCATCCACAGGCGATTGAGATGCCGGGGTGCCAGTGAGCATCCACAGCCATGTGTTGGGTGTGAGCAGAGAGTTCAGCACCTTCCAGCGTTTGGTCTGCGGGTTCTTGTATGCGTTGGCCTCATCCACGACCACAAGGTCAAAGCCACCTTTCTTAATCTCATCAGCGACGATCTCAACACCGTCGTAGTTGATGACTACAAACTCCGCATCTCCGAGCACGATCTCTTTGCGCTTCTCGGGCTTGCCGTGGGCAACATCAACCCTGCGGTGCATGGCGAACCGGAAGAGGTCACCCCTCCAGGCAGCATCCATAATGGACAGCGGGCAGATGACCAGCACCCGCTTGACGATGCCAAGGTTCATCAGGTAGTCCGATGCCCAGATGACGGAGGCAGTCTTACCCGTCCCCTGCTCGTTGAAGCAGAACGCCCTGCGGTGGAGGGTGAGGAAAGATGCAGTGGTCTTCTGGTGCTCAAACGGTTTGTTGAGCCCGGGCCATTTGTAACGGCCGGTGATGGGTGAGGGTGCGTTGATCTTTAAGTTCTTGAGGATGATGGACTCTTCAAGCCCCCAGTTGACCAGCACTCTGGCGATACCGTCACCATGCTCCAGTACCTTGCTCTTCGGAATCACGGTTGTGATCCGATCCGGGTTGCGCACTGTCAGCAGCAGTGCCTTGTTCTCAATGATCTCCATGTACGCTCCAATATCGTTGCACTCCAAACATGACGTTTGAAGGAAATCTCCGTCTTTCCGGAGTGTCCGTCAGTTCCCGGCTGAGAAAGGGGAGCAACCGTGCTGACTGGTGTAGTTATTCACTATGGAGGGCTCTGCAACCCTGGCGTCACTTATCACCCACACCTTACTTGGGTGACGCCCCAAACTTTATTTCTTGCGCTCTCGGGTGCTGACTTCCGACACCACCTTGTGGTTGGAAGCGCGTTTGAATGAACGGTTCTTTGAGGACGGCTCGATCTGCACACCGTGTTTGTTACTGCCACCCTTGCTCAGGGCTACGCGGTGGGCAACGTCTTTGCCCTCACGGATGTCGGCAGTGCCGTTACCGTTGCGGTCGGGGTGTTTTTTGTCGATGGCTCGACGGGCGCGTTGACGCTCCATCCGTGCCTCATGGGCACCATCGCGCTTCTTCTCAAGCTGCCATTCGTGCTTGGGGTCACGATCAGCTTTGTTTTTGTAGGGCATCATTCGCTCCTTCCATTATGCGGACAGATTAGCACAGGGCACCACGCCTTGCAACTGAAATTACGCTTGGGGTTGAACACCTCGGACTCATACGCGGCCTCTCTGGCGGTCAGTGTGTCATCGAGTTCTGAAAAGATACTGTAGCCAGTCTCAGCCTTGAACTGCGCCTTTACAAACTCTTCGCTCACCACGAACAGCAGCCCTGACTTGACCACCTTCACCTCTGGGAAGTGCGCAAACACACATGCCGCCATCAGGGCAAGCTGCTTGGTATCCGCGTACTTGGCGCTCTTGCCAGTCTTGTAGTCAATGACGCGCCCCTCACCCTTGTCCTTGTTGATGATCAACAGGTCAGCCACTCCCCTGAACCACACCTCCTTGTCAAAGAAGCCGCACGGCATAAGCCGCCCGTCCACCTTCTTGAGGCCCATCTTGAGTTCACAGTGTTTGTCACCGGGTATGGCTTGGAGCTTCTCCAGCATCGGACGCATGAACGCATACTTCTCAGGCAATGGGGTGCCGTCCCGCATGAATTTCTCCGCTGCCGTGTGTACGTCCTTGCCGTACATCATGGCCTCACTGTCAGGCTCCTTGATGTCTTTGGCCACCCGCAGGTGGTAGTACTTCTTGGGGCACTGCTCAAACAGCGTGATGCTGGAGTAACTCCATGCAGGGGGGTTTTTCACTGGTCGCCCTTCATGTGCCTGATGGCGTTGATCATCAGCCTTGTTTCGACAATTGCGTCGAGGGCCTGCTCGATGGCTTCATCGTAATCACGGTTTAGCATGTGCTTGTGCGCCTCTTTCAGAGCGTTCTCGGCCATCATGCACGGGTGTGCGTAGTCGATTAGTGAAGATGTCATTGAGGTATCGGTTGACTTCATATTCAATTCGCCTGTGAAGGTTTGGGTTAGTTAATTTGATGTGCTCAATCCATGAATTGGCTTTGGGGTGTTTGATGAAGGAGATACGCCCATCTAACTGCCGCTGGTACCAAGCCCACCCCATCTGTGTCATCTCAATCTCAAACATGCGTTCACGCAGTCTGGCTTCGCTTTGCTTCTTCCAGTAGAAGCTGATCTCTGGGTAAATAACCTCTCGCAGTTTTCGGTCCGGGTGCTTGAGTTTGCGGATCGCCTTGGCTTCAATCTGTCGTATGCGCTCACGGGATACATCAAACGTGCTGCCTACTTCTTCAAGAGACATATCATGATCTAACTCAATCCCGAACCGCATACGCAGTATCTTGGCCTCCCGGGGGGTCAACCCATCCAGCAGGTCTTTAATGTATGCCTGTTTTTCTTTCTCCCACAACTCTTCTTCTGGGTCCACCACCTGCTCATCAGGCTCAATGTGTGGCAGTGGGGGCATGTCTTCGTCGTGGCGGTAGCCGTAATAGTAATAGGCGTGCCTGATCACACTGTCTCCTTCGCTCATGGTGAGCGTACCGTAGGGGAGTGTCTTTCCCTTCAACACCTTGCCCCTTCGGGGGTCAGCAGTCGCCATAACTCCTCCCGTATCCAGCCTCACAGTTCAGTGGTATGCCCTGCGCCCACTCGGGCACAAAGCGCATGCACTCCATGACATACGCCATCGCCTCTTCAACCTCTGCCTCGGGTGCAATACACGCCACGGCATCGTGAACGGTGAGCACCACCTTGTACCGTTTGGCAATGCGCAGCATCTGCTCACCGATGATGCAACGTGCCAATCCCTGACAGATGTTCTCTGTCAACTTGCCCCCGTAGAGCTTGACCGGCCCTTTGCGGGAGTCATAAATATACTGCTCTTTGCCGTCTTTGTCTTTGACTTTTCGCAGGTTGGGGTACCGCTGGTGCAGCCCGTTGGGCATGAGGATGCCTTCCTTCTGGATGTCAATGATGCCCTTGCGTCCCCACTTGGCGGTCTTGCCCTTGGACATGGCTTCAATGGCGGCGGAGCCCGCCTTCCATAGCGCCGGTATCCACGGATATGTTTCACGGTATGTGTTGATGATGCGGGCGGACTCGTCGTCCGAAATCTCAACCTCAAACGTCTTAAGCTGCGCCTTGAACTTGGCGCTGCCCATGCCGTACCCGCTGCCCAGAATGGTGGTCTTGCCCACGAACCGCTCGGGGTCAGTGATGTTCTCCACGCCCTTGCCGTAGATGGCTGAGGCCATGAGCTTGTACGGGTCATACTTCATGTCCTTCTTCTTGACCCCTGCGGCAATCTCAGCGTTGTTGTTCTCAAACACCTCCACCAGATCATCCTGCCCCGCAAACCATGCTAGCACCCGGGCCTCAATCTGCGACGAATCACAGTCGATCATCACGTGACCCTCAGGCGCAAGGATGGCCCGTTTGAGCTTGCCTGCGTTCTCACCCCGGCTGGGGAAGTTCTGGAAGTTGAGCTTGTCGGCCCCACCCCACCGTCCCGTGTGGGCGGCGTAGTAGGAGAGAGGAACAGGTATCACTCCTCGATCCGCGATACCCAGCAGCCGCTCGGTCCGGGTCTCCTCCAGTGTGGTCTTGTTGCCCAGACGCGCAGCCACAAGCACCTGCACCCGCTCATCAGGGTGCTCGGCCAGCGCCTTGAACCCTTCATCGCTCTTGGCCATCGCCAACGTTAACTCGCCCGTTGTCGGGCTGATCTTTGTTGGTGGCTCGACGCCAAACCCGCGCAGCAGTTCTGCAAACTTCTGGTTGGACATGAGGTCATCAAGGTTGGCCCCGGCAGCCTCCATCAGCTTGGCCTTGCGCTCACGTACATCAGCAAGATGCGCTTGCAGCAACGGCTTGTCCAGCGTCAACACAGGCTCTGTAAACATCCTGATGGTCAGGTCGATGAGCTTGAGCTCACCGCGTGTGAGCTTGGGCAGTAGGTGCAGGAACAAGTCATAGGTCAGCGCTACGTCATTGCGGCAATACTCGGCGTACGCTCTCAGCTTTGCGGGAGGAAAATCTTCCCGCTTCAGGTCAATCGCGCTCACCACCTCTGTGCCCTTGACCCCCAGCTTGTAGTAATCGGCCAGCTTGGCGAGGCTGTTGCCAACCTCAGTGCCGTGTATGGCCCGTGCCATGCTCAACGTATCAGCAATCGCCTTGGGGCGAATGCCGTAGTGCCAGTTAAGGATTGCCATATCGAACAGGGCGTTGTGTGCCAGCGCCATGCTGTTGGCCCAGTCGAATTGCAGCAGCCACTCTTTGGTGGCTTCCTTTGTGCCGCTAAACCACTCGGGCCAGCCACCATCTACCTGCACCGACACACCGATCACTTCAAAGCGTGGATCACGGACGTACTCCTCCGTGGTCTGTTTCTTGAAGCCCAGATCGGTGCTGGTGTAGTAGGTCTCAAAATCGACCGTAAGGATGTTCATGAGAAGTTCAATCCAAAAAAGGCAGCCACATGCGCCTCAAACTCGTTCTTGCGGAACAAGCCAGCCTCACCATTGGCACGCGCAATGCCGATGTGGGTGTCATCCTTCCAGTCGAACAACTCATAGTCCCCGACCTTGATTCGGATTGTTGGCACTCCCATGATCTTGCTGTGTTCAGTAAGAAGCTGATTCGACACGTTGCTCTCCTGCCTCGTTGTTACTGGCCGCCCGCTGCAAATCCATCAGCGCCTTGTACTGCGCTATGGTCTCTGGGTACGCATGGATCATCCACTCGTAGAAGCCTCTGAGCATGATCATCTCATTGCGCATCTTCTGTATGTCGCCCTGTACGTTACGCAGGATGGTGCTGGTGTTGTCTTGGGGCATGTTGTACTGCCCTCGTGGATCACTCCAAACCTCTTGATACCCCCCTGGGGGTGTTGTGATCGCCATCTCAACCTCCGAATGCTTCTTTGAGTTCTTTGTACAACTCCTTGGCCTGTGCAAAGTTGATGGCGTGGAGGATGTCCATCGCGCTCATGTCACGCAGGTTAGGGGCGGCTTGGGGTGCTGGCGCTGGTGCAGCGTCCTCCACAGGGCGAACCTCGGGCACCGGGAGCGCCAAGGGCAACGCCAACTGTTCATGCAACATATTCTGTGCCCGCTGCTTGGCTTCAGCCTTCAGGGCCTTGGCTTGCCGCGCCTTTTCAGCACGTGCCTGCGCCTGCGCTTTCTTGCGGAGATGCTCGGCCTTGAGCTTGACGGATTCCAGTGGTGGCACGTAGTAGTACGTGTAAATCTTGCGCCCGGTCGCCTTATCAATCGCTCCCTCTTCCCGCCTGACCATGAACTCTTGGAACATGGTCGTCATCTGTGAGGACACAGAACTGTGGGTCTGTGCAAGTCCTTTGTTCTGCATGGCCTTCAGCACCTGCCCTGTGGTGGTCCCAGGGTTGTCTTTGATGTAGTTGTGGATGATGCTGCGGTAAGTTTGCCGTGGAGCGGGCTGTTGCTGCACGGAGGCGCTCTCACTGTCTTGCCACTCGTTCAAAATCTTCTGCATCTCGTCACTCATGTTTCCCATTTTCAATCTCCAGTAGTTGCGATAAAACATCCTGAACGGTGTTCAGGTTCTCCTCATTGACCACGATGGCAACGCCACCGCTGTCTCTGATCTTCTGCATGTTGCGCTCTTGCAGCGCGGTTGGTTTGTTCTTACCTGCCTTGCACTCGATGGCCAGGAACCTGCTGTTACAGCACACCACAATATCTGGTATGCCGCTGGTGCCATACCCACCCATGACCGGGTAGAAGTAGTACACCTCGTTGGCCTTGAGGGTGGCAACCACCTTGGCCTTAACTTTCGCTTCGGGGGTCAAAACGGTGCCTCCTCAAATGTTTGTGGGTGTTGCTTGCTCAGTTGCCTGTGGGCTCTCTCAAGCAGCTTTCCGTCCACTCTCTGAAACGGCCAGCACTTTGCGTATTCGACGCTTTGGTTTGGGTTCGCTGATCGCAACTTCTTTGGTGTTGAAGCTGTGCTCGTTGTAGCAGTGTCGGCGTCTGATCGGTGTTCCATCGTCATCCTTGGTGTGCTTGACTTCAGTCGGTGCTTTGCACAGTGGGCACTTCAATCTGTACCTCCAAACTTCTCATCTTCTTGTTCCTCGACATAACGTCCCCACACGTGATCCAAAAGGCCAGCGGCTTGGTTGAGCATGTGGATTAGTGCTTTGTGCTGGTACTCATCAAGCCCTTGTGCGTAGCCGCGCAGCCATGAAGCAGTGGTGAAGTACTGAAGTTTGTTTGGGTCAATCATTCTGGGTCTCTCCATAGGTCGGGCGTTGCCCACAAAAACAAGCACTCCCATACTCTGGGGTGTTCAGGGTGCAGCCGGTCGTGGTACATATGGGCCAGCGCAAGCTGGTTCTCACGTTCTTGCAACCACCACTCTTGTGCAGTGAAGGGCGGGTACTTGCGGGTCATTTGTTCTCCACTCTTTCATACGTGGCTTCAAAAATGTCGGGCTTGCACGGGTAGTGCTCACCCTTGACGCCGGTGATGATCCAATCGCCGGGGCAGACAATGTGACCCCCTTCCAGCGTGTCGATCCATCCGTGCTTGTGCATGATTTCGCCGCACTTGTCGCAATGCCGCTCGCCTGCATACGCTTTGTCCGGGTGACGGAAGTAACGAACCACCTCTCCCTCCCAGCCATGTGCCCTGCGATGTTCGCCGGGGATGTTCACCAAGCGACCGTTTTGAAATCCATCTTGAGGGCTGGCGTAATCCATCGGGTGATCGCCGTTTTTGAACCATTGCACGGCCTCAATGACCACGGGCTTCTTGCGGAATTTCATTCCCATGCTCCTTCTTCAAAGTCGTTAACGTGCTTGACTGCAAAAACCATGAGGGCCGCAACCACACTCGGCGTGATCTTCACTGTTGAGCCTTCACCGTCTGTGAATTTGATCCACTCGCCGTAGACCTCAAAGTCTTTTGCGCCGTCAATCTCAGCGCCGTCAGGTCCAATGTTCATTTCTTCACTCCAAATGCTTCGCGGATCAGGTCCGCAGAATGAAACGGCTCGGCTTCGTATGCGATTTCGGCGCAACGTGCAGCGACAAGGGCGGCGAAGCGTTCAAGATTGACCCAGAAGTCCTCAAGAATTCCGCGAAGGTTTTCGTCGTCAGTCTCAAACCGTTCTGGGTTCGTGAACCCAGCCTCCCGCGCCATGCGGATGATGTCATTTGTGTGTTTCATAGTATCCCTCCTTGAGTATCACGGCGTCTGGATATTCGTCCTGAAACCATGTCCACATCTGAGCGCGTTGGTCCTTTGCCTTGACCCAGCGGAACAGATATTCCCAGCTTGTTACCTCGTCATCCATGTCACAGAACTGTTCGGCCCGTAAGCGGTACGTCGCAATCAAAGTGTTGAGTTCAAGGTAGTGCAGCAGCGCCTGTAGCTTGTCTTTGTGTGTTCTCATGCAACCTCCAAAACCAATTTACTCAGATCGACCCGCCCGACGATTGGCCTTTCGCGCATGGCACCCTTAAGGTAACTTGTGGCACCGCAGGGACTGCCATTCTTGTCGAAGCCGATACAGTGAGCACCTGTTGCTGATACGCTGACCACCAACCACCATTCAGTGCCGGGATTTTTGCGACCACCTTTGGCCGGGTAAATGTTGCCGGGTAAAACATCTTGTGCCTCTACCTTCTTCAGTGTTTCCGGGGAAAGTCTCATACTGCATACCCATCCGTAATGACTTTGTTCTTCGCCTCCTCCAGCGCACCGATCAGCATGAGCCGGTCTGGCACAGTGGACACCTTGATCTTGAACTGGCCCCTGTCTTTCCAGAAGCACAGCACGATCACAGAGTCGGGCTGCTCATCCGCAGCCTCGTTCAGCACCGCTTTGGCTTGAACCTTGTGGTGGTCAGGGATGGTCAGGGTTTTGAGTTTGCTCATACTTCCAACCTGTCGCGCATCAATGAAATTTGATTGCGCATCTTGTACACATGCGCATTGAACTCACGCAAAGAATTGACCACCGGGGATGAGCCGCGCATTTCTTTGGTGACATATTCTTTTTCAACCTCTGGCTCTTGACGGAAAACCGATACAAGGCGTGACTCAAGTTGAATGATGTGATCTTGTAAAGAGTCCAAGTTTTGCTGTAGCTGATTAAGCTCAGAGATGATGGGCTGGTCTTGTTTTGCGTCCATTCCTGCGGTCTGTGGTGCGTACATTTCTTTCTCCTGTTTGTAAATGATTGATCCGGGGATTGGTCCGGGTCGTGTTCCCCATGCTTGACGCGCCATGTTGAAGTTGTAGTCTTCCATGCTCATGCTTGCCCCCTTGCTCGGATGGCGGCGGCATAGTCTTGAGACAGCATAAAATCACCAACGTCATCACACACCTTCGCACACGCCTCGCGCTCGGCAGCAACGGCTGCTTTCACCGCCGCCTCAAGCTCTGAGCGGTAGCACAGGGTGTCGTCGTCATCTTTGGTCATGCTTGCCCCCTTGCCTTGAGCATGGCATCAGCCACGATGTACGAAGCCTGAGCAATCTCTTGCACGTTCGTGCTGCCGTTGGCAACAAAACCATACATCGCCTTAGCCGCAAAGTAGTCGCGCAGGGTCATGCCTTCTTTGGTTGTGTGTTCCCTCTGACTTGGAAACGCTGGCCCACCTGTGTCTTTATCCATGATTCTTCTCCTTCAAGATTCTGTCAGCCCACATTGCTACCACTATGTCACCAACATTCATGCCCTTGCAGTCCTCATCCGTCAGCCCAACCCATTCACGCTTCTTTAGGCGCTCAATTTCTGCCCGCAACTCAGCGTTGATCTTGGCCTCCTCAATGCCTTTTCGAATCAGATCACTGGTCACTTGCGTTTCGCGGTGCTCCCAATCGCTGTACAGCATATTGGTTCTTGCAAGAAACTCTATCTTCTCATTCAAGCGTTTAATCTCCGCGTCCTTTTCGTGGTCAGTGGAGCAGTTGTCATAGTTTTCACAGCAAGTGTCAACCATACCTTTGGGGCAAGCGGTTCTGTTCATGTGTTTTTCTCCTTGAGGATTGACTCGGCGCTTGTCGCGGCCTGAAGTTTGGTCAAACAGGATTGGTTAATCGCCGAGAAGTCTTTTTCCGTCAGCCCGGCCCACTGTGCTGCGGGTGGGGTGGTGTTCTTCTTACGCAGAATGGCGTCGGCCCACGCCATACCCTTTAGAAAAAAATCATGGTCATACATGGGGTTATCGCCATCAGGCATGTCGCTTGGTTCTAAGCCGAACCACGCCGCCGGCTCCTGCTTTGCTGGCTGTGCGGGTGGGGTAATGTAGAGGGGCGTCTTAGACCAAGGCATTCTTTTGTTGTTGGTGTGCGTAATGTCTCCGTGCTTATTAATGTTGGCCCACGCCACCGGCT
>Ga0315902_10000758_pt1 | contig 54459 bp, 39 predicted proteins | sample LakEriMetagenome_9_FD_203523 | JGI IMG/M metagenome (GOLD analysis project Ga0315902, IMG submission 203523) | Freshwater fungal communities from buoy surface, Lake Erie, Ohio, United States - Buoy 12 MA117 | ecosystem: Environmental > Aquatic > Freshwater > Lake > Lake biofilm | place: USA... | reverse complement strand
CGCCCCGGCAACCAATCGGTCAACCGGAGTCGGGCGGGAAACTTGCCGGTCATCAAGGCGGCCCGGGTGGGGGAGCAGACCGGTGCAGCGGCGTAGGCCTGGGCAAACCGGATTCCGTCCGCCGCCAGTTTGTCGAGGTGCGGTGTCTGGTGATACCGGCTGCCATAACAGCCAAGATCAGCACCTCCGAGATCATCGGCGACAATCAAGACCACGTTCGGGTGGTCCGCCGCCTCAACCGCAGGGCCGCAACAGAACATCAGGAGGATCGAAATCCCCAGCAGCAGACGATGGCAATTCCAGCTTCGCAGACAATCTTGATCTGGCATCATGCGCTTTCTCGAAAGACGTTTCGATCTGCCATGGCGGCAAGCGGGGTCGGAAACAGGGGGAAACAGCGGCAAAAAATCGCACAGCGACACGTCGACTCCCAGTGTGCGGTGTCCCAGGGCAACCGTGTGGGCCAAAACTCATCAGCCCGATCGGATCGGACGCAGTTTCACCTCGACAATGCTGCAGCCCTCGACGATTGGCAACCCCAGCACTTGGGCCCGCCGGAGAAGTTGGGGACTCTCGGTTCCCGGATTCAGCCACACTTCTTCGGGGTTCAGTCGCTGGATCTGCTCCAACAAGCCGACGCCGATCGCGGGGGGAACATACAGGCTGACCCGCTGGATGGGGCGGTCGGTGATTTCGGACAGGGAGTGCACCGCGGGAAGACCCTCGATCGAACCCCCGGCGGGATTCACGGGGATGACGTGGTAGCCCGCAGCGCGATGGGCCTGCAGCGAGATGTTGCCGTATTTGCCACGATCACGGCTGGCTCCCACAATCACAGCAATTGGCGCAGACATTCTCGGTCCTGGTTGGAGCCCAATGGCCGGAGTTCAGCCGATCCGGTCTTTGCCCACCCACTTCCGCAGCACTTCGGGAATCACGATGCTGCCATCGGGCTGCTGGTAGTTCTCGAGAATCGCGATGAGAGCCCTGGTGCAGGCGATGGCCGTACCGTTGAGAGTGTGCGCAAAGTGCGTTCCCTTCGCATCGGCCTGGCGATAGCGAATCCCCAGACGACGAGCCTGGTAATCGGTGCAGTTGGAAGCGGAGGTCACCTCACCAAATTCGCCCGCAGTTCCCCGCCCCGGCATCCAGGCCTCGAGGTCAAACTTGCGATAGGCTGGCCCCCCCAGGTCTCCCGAGCAGATATCCACCACCTGATAGGGAATGCCCAATCCCTGGAACAACTCCTCCTCAATCCGGACGATCTTCTGGTGGGCCTCCTCGGATTGATCGATCCGGGTGAATGCGAACATCTCGACCTTCGTGAATTGATGCACGCGATAAATGCCGCGGGTCGCCTTGCCATGGGCGCCCGCCTCGGTGCGAAAACAGTGCGAGATCCCTCCCACAAACATCGGGAGTCGGGCCGCGTCCAGCAGCTGGTCTTTCAGGATTCCCCCCAGCGTGATCTCGGCGGTGGCCACCAGAGAAAGATCGGTCCCCTGCACCGAGTAGATCTGCGTTTCCGGACCGCGTGGGTTGTAGCCTGTCCCTTCCAGAACTTCATCGCGGGCGAGGTCGGGAGTCGAGTGCAGCACAAATCCCTCGCGCACCAGTTTCTCGCACGCGTATTGCACGAGCGCCAATTCCAGCAGCACGGCCTCGTTCTTGAGGAAGTAGAAGCCATGCCCCGCGACCCGGGCTCCCCCCTCGAGATCAATCAAATCGTGTTTTTCGGCGAGCGCGACGTGGTCGAGAGCCGGAAACGGCAGCGGCCGGGCCTCACCCCACCGGCGCACCACCCGGCTGTCGGTCTCCTGGGCACCAACGGGAGCCTCGGGATGAGTCATGTTGGGAATGCGTTTCTGCAGTCCCAACAGTTGCTCTTCGACTTCTTTGAGACGGGCCTCAACATCCCCCACCGACTGCCGCAGTTCCTTCCCCCGGGCAATGAGTTGCTGCTTCTGGGCCGCGTCTTTCTCCTTGGGGATGCGGCTGGAGATTTCGTTCTGCTCGCGCCGGACCGCCTCAACCTGGGCGATGAGTTCACTCCGCAGCTTGCGGCCGCTGATCAGACTGTGGAGGTCGACTTCGACACCGCGATTGCGGAGGTTCTCGGCCACAAGTTCCGGGTTGTCGCAGATGAATTGGAGATCGAGCATGGTCGCGGGCGGGAGGAGATTCGAAGAGAAGACGAAATGCGGAGTGCGAGTTGGCCGGTGATTGCCGTTGGAACGTCGGGAAACTCAGAATGGCAAGCGGGACAATTCGTGCCAGAGATGCGCACTGGCCCGGATTCCGCGATGGAAATCCTGCAGTGCGAAGTGCTCGTTGGGCCCATGCAGGTTATCGGTGTTCTGTCCCCATCCGAGCAGCAGCGTATCCAGCCCCAGAATCCGCCGGAAACTCTCGACGACGGGAATCGTGCCCCCTTCCCGGATAAACACGGGGGGGACTTCAAACGCGGTGGTGATGGCCCGACAGGCGGCCTGCATGAAACGGTTGTCGGTGTCAAACACATACCCCGGGCACCCATGCCACGACTGGAACTCAAGGCGCAGACCGGGAAGCAGTCCCCTTCGCAGATAAGCCTCAAGCGATTGCACCAGACGCTCGGGGTCCTGACCGGGAACCAGGCGGCAGGTGATTTTGGCCCTGGCCCACGAGGGAATGATGGTCTTGGGGCCTTCCCCCTGATAGCCGCTGGTCAATCCATTCACATCACAGGTGGGCCGCACCCACCGCCGCTCCAGCGTGGTGTAGCCCGGCTCCCCCTGGGAGGCCGCCACCCCAATCTCAGCCAGATACGCCCCCTCGTCAAAACCCAGGTCCCGCAGACGCTGCCGCTCCGCGGCAGTCAGCGGGGGAATGCCGTCGTAGAACCCGGGGATCTGGATACGCCCCGCGTCATCGTGCAGGCTGGCGATCAGCCGCGCCAGACCATTCGCCGGATTGGCGATGGAACCACCGAAGATGCCACTGTGCAGGTCCTGCCGCGGACCGTGGACTGTCACCTCACAGGCGATGATCCCCCGCAGGCCATGCGTCACGGCCGGACGCCCCGGACCGAACTGGCTGGTGTCGCTGATCACCGCCACATCGGCTGCCAGTCGCGATTTCCATTCGGCGAGGAAGAGTTCGAGATGATTGCTGCCGACCTCTTCCTCCCCTTCGATCACGTACTTGAGATTGACCGGGACCTTGCCAGCGGCGCGGACCCAGGCTTCGGCCGACTTGATGTGGGTGAACATCTGCCCCTTGTCATCTGTCGCTCCCCGGGCATAGACCATTCCGTCCCGAATCGACGGCTCAAAGGGAGGTGTTTTCCAGAGGTCGAGCGGATCGGCGGGCTGTACGTCATAATGGCCATACACGAGCACCGTGGGGGCGCCGGGAACGGCCGGGGACTCTGCGTAGACAATCGGATGACCCGGGGTCTCGACCAGTTCCGCCGCAAAACCCAGATCCTGCAGTTGCATCCGGACGAATTCGGCGGCTCGCCGCACATCGCCCGCATGTCGCGTTTCGGCGCTCACACTTGGAATCCGCAGCAGGTCGAGCAACTCTCCCTCGAACCGGGGGGCGGCTTTCTGCAAAAAGTGATCGACGGCGGCGATCGACATCAGAGGGGCTCTCGAAGTCTCAGGACGGGGAGAAAATCACATGATAACCAATCAGGAAAATCCCGGCATCCACGATGGCATGGGAGATCCAGGGGGCCCACAGGTTGCCCGACCAACGATACAACCACGCCCACAGTACTCCGCCGATCGAGATCGAAAGCGACAGCAGCCAGGTCAGCCACGAACCGGATCCCAGATAGAACGCCAGGACCACCACGTGGTGCGCCATGAAGGCCAACCCCGACCAGACCGCCGCCCGCCAAAAACCAAGTCGACTCTCCAGACGGGCATGTAGAAACCAGCGAAAGTAGAACTCTTCGAGGAATGAATGGATCAGGCAGTAGAAGCCCGAAACCAACAGCATGCGGCGTGGAGTCGCGATTTCGAGGGAGGCGACCTTGGCGCGAATCGCCTCCTCAGCCTCCGTAAACAACCCTCGCGGTGCCAACACAACGTGATAGAACAGCAGCATCGCCCCCGTCACGAGGAGCCCGATAAGCACTCCCCCTCCCAGGCCCTGGCCCCCCGACCAGCGCCAGGCAAGTGCGGAACGATCATGCCTCAAACACCACACGAGAGGCCAACCGAACTGGATCCCCTTCCCCACCGCGAAGGCGAACTGCTGCCAGCTGGCCGATTCCCCGGCCAGCAAGACGAAGTAGACCAATGTGAGGGCCGTGGGAAACACCGTTGCGAACCACAACTCTCCCCAACCAGGTTGGGGCGGAGCGGTTGGAGTCCGAGCGGAGAAACTAGCGTTTGTGGACATCAGCGGGGTGCGTTCGATTGCGAAACCGTGCCAGGAGTTCCGCTGGTTCCGGGGGCGAGGCAATTGTGACCTTGTCTCTGGACACAATTCGGCCGGAAGGACTGGCTTCGGCCAGCGCATGCCAACACTGTGTTTAACGGTTTCGCTGTCTGCCGCACAGCCCCCCACCCCCAATCAATTCACATCTTCCGTCAGACGATTGGGGGGTCAATAAGCGCCCCCGTCGTCACACTCAAATGGAGAACACTTGTGAGCCGTATGAGTCGCCTGTTGTGGATGTTGATGATGTGGAGCCTGATCTCCCTGGAGTCACCGGTGGCGGGCCAGCCCCCCGAGTTGTCGAAGTCCCGGCCTCCAAAAGCCCCCCCCACGGTCACTCTCAAGCGACTGCCTCGGGCCCATGCGCACAACGACTACCTGCACAAAAAACCCCTTCTTGAAGCCCTGGAGCTGGGTTTTGGCAGTATCGAGGCGGATGTCTTCCTGCGGGACAACGATCTGCTGGTGGCCCATACCGTCTTCGGACTGCGAAAAGAGCGCACCTTGAAGACACTCTACCTCGATCCATTGAGAACCTGGATCCGCGACAATGGGGGACAAATTTACCCTGATGGGTCGGGAATCTGGCTGTTGATCGATATCAAATCGGACGCCGAAGAAACTTATCAGCAGATTCACGCTCAACTGGAGGAGTTCGCCGAAATCATCTCTTCCGTCCGGGATGGGGAATTGACAGCGCGACCAGTGACCGTGGTGATCAGCGGAAATCGACCGGTGGAACGCATGCGGCAACAGCGTTTTCGACTGGCTGGCATCGATGGACGCCCCGGGGATTTGGAAAGCCGCGACCCCACGCATCTGATTCCCTGGATCAGCACCGATTGGAAATCACACTTCCGGTGGCGGGGTGTCGGACCGCTGCCTGAGGACGAACAGCGGCGGCTGGCGGAGTTCGTAACCCGTTGCGAAGGCCAGGGGAGACAACTTCGGTTCTGGGGGACACCCGACCAGCCCGTGGTCTGGCAGCAACTGTGGAATGCACGAGTCTCCCTGTTGGGGACCGACGACCTGCTGGGCTTGGCACGTTTTCAAAGGGAACAAACCCCCACCAGGCCCTGACGGTATCGACCCACTCTCGAAATCGAAGCCAAACTCTCAATCCGTTGAGCCGCACCAGCCTCCCTGCACAACCCCAAGACACCACCGCCCAACACATCACCATACCCCACTCCATCAACTCGGTGGCGAAGGCAGAAACCAAGGCCAACTGTCCCCACAAATACTGAACACCCCCGCAAATCAATACGACACGCCAAATCTCCAGGCACTATTGCCGCATTTTTGAACCCACGGTGCCATGCCCGGTTTTGTAGCACACCCCTGGCTGTGATCAATCTGCAGGGCCAACCACCAACCCCACAACGAAGCCCAGCAGTGACTTTTCCCAGAGAGGAACAGCAGAGGATCAGTGCTTGTTTACCAATCTTTTGCAGCAACAAGACAAGTCCCGCCAAGACACTGCAAGAAACACAGCGCGTTCACCGAAACACCAGAACACATTCCCGATTTGTGCGAAGTGACGCTTTTCTGCGACTTCGTCTGTACACAAATGGACAACGTCGTCAGAATGGAGACGTTCTTCAGAGAAGAACTCTTCCCCCCGGGAAGATTCAGGCTACGTGAGGCCCACCAAAGGAGTGAAAGTCATGCTCGTCCTGTCGCGTAAATCCGGCGAACGAATTCTGATCGGCGACGACATCAAGATCACCATTGTGAGGATCGGCCCGAACAGTGTCCGCATTGGCGTGGATGCCCCTGGGCAGTACACGATCGTGCGGGAGGAACTGTGCCAGGAGCCCAGCCACTCGAACGTTGGGCTCGGCGATTCACCCGAGTCGATTGTGAATCCCCCAACACTGCCGCGCTAACCGGTGTGGAACGGGCTTTATCCGAAGGGCTCGGAATGAGCCCCCGCGAAGTTCTTTGCAACAAATTCCGATTCCATCCCTGTGCTCTCTCCGCGTGGTTTCTACTCGATCACTTCGGGTGCCCATCTTTCGTGATTTCGATTGCGGGGCCGTAGCGCTCGAACCGAATTGGCCCGATGATCGGCCGATGGTCGTCCGCGGCTCCCGGTTCCCCGTGTTCTTCCAGCGACAGAACTGCTGATGCGCTCCCAAACGCCCGACAACGGAGAAACGCCTCCCCTGCAACGCCGTCATCTCAGGCTTTTTGACTGCACGATGATTGTGATGGGTTCGATGATCGGGTCGGGGATCTTCATTGTTTCGGCCGACATGGCGCGGCTGCTGGGGAGTCCTGGCTGGCTGTTGGCCGCATGGGTTCTGACTGGGCTGTTGACCGTCTGCGGCGCCTTGGTCTATGGGGAGTTGGCCGGGATGTTTCCTCATGCCGGTGGGCAGTATGTCTTCCTGCGCGAAGCCTGGTCACCCCTGACCGGGTTTCTCTATGGCTGGACGCTGTTCACGGTGATTCAGACGGGAACCATCGCGGCGGTCGCGGTTGCTTTTGCAAAATTCGCGGGAGTCCTGATCCCCTGGTTCAGTGAGTCGAATTATCTGGTGGCCCCGGTCCACCTCAACTCCCGGTACGCCCTCTCGCTGTCGACTGCCCAGGCGACCGCCATCGTGCTGATCGCGGCACTGACACTGATCAACATGCGGGGGCTGCAGTACGGGAAACTGGTCCAGAATGTGTTCACCCTTGCCAAAACGGGAGGGCTGATCGGACTGATCCTTGTCGGTTGCCTGGCTGCCTGGAACCCGGAGGGGGTCCGCCATCATTGGCAACACTTCTGGGAACGCCACCCACTGGCCGAGGTCGCGCCGGGGCTGACCGCCGAATCGGCCTGGGGGTTGGTGGTGGCACTGGGAGTGGCGCAGGTGGGCTCACTGTTCTCGGCAGACTCCTGGCATGTGATTTCATTCGCAGCTGAAGAGGTCGAAAAGCCACACCGCAATCTACCGCTGTCGATGGCCCTCGGTACGCTGGCGGTGACGGGGCTGTACCTGTTGGCGAACATCGCCTATCTGGGGGGGCTGAGCGTGGTGGAGATTGCCAAGGCCCCTTCTGACCGCGTGGGAACAGAACTGCTCAGCCGGGTTTTCCCCACCTGGGGTGCCCGACTGATGTCTCTGGTGATCCTGGTGTCCACCCTTGGTTGCAACAATGGCCTGATTCTGTCCGGAGCCCGGGCCTATTTCGCCATGGCCCGCGATGGATTGTTCTTCCGCGGCGCAGCCCGGCTCAATGCCGAGGGAACTCCAACCTATGGCCTGCTGCTGCAGGGCCTCTGGTCGTCCCTGCTGGTTTTGCCACGCACATTTGATGGGACCCGGCAAACCTACGGAAATCTGTACGGAGATCTGCTGGATTATGTTGTCAGCGCCGCGTTGATGTTTTACATGCTGACGATCGCAGGGTTGTTTCGCCTGCGGCGCAGTCGCCCTGGCATTCCACGACCGGTGAGGGCCTGGGGTTTCCCCTGGTTGCCGGCGGGTTACCTCCTGGGGGCCGGGGCGATTTTGTTCATCCTCATCGTCTACCGACCCGCCAGCACGTGGCCGGGACTGTTTCTGGTGGCCAGCGGTCTGCCTGTGTTCGTGCTTTGGAGGCCCCGTCCGTCGAATCCGAGGTTGCCCAAATCCCCCACTACTTGAGATGAGCCCGCTTCCGCTTCGGACAGCGATCGAAGGGAAAACCAGCCTCCGACTGAAAACCTCAGGAGAAGCTCTGGCATGCCCGAGGCGGTACTGGTCAAGTCATCAGTGACCGGGTATCCTCGACCATCAGCCATGTTTTCGAAAACCCTCTGCACCTCTGCTTTTTGAGAAGTCCGTCATGGAACTGGCGATTTGTCCCACCTGCAAACAGTCGGTGCTCGACGACGATGCAGTGGAATGCCCATTTTGCGGTTCCCCCATGAAGTCTGGAACGGCCCCGCCCCGTCCGACTTCGAGCGCGACTGGCAAAACTTCACCCGCGGGTTCCAGCAAAGGGAACAAGGGGGGGGTAGTCCCGGCCAAACCAGCCGAAGATGATCCATTTGGCGTTGACCCAGCGACCACAGCCAAGGCCGTCCCCTTGTCTCTCCGGCCAGTCGCGGGCAAGTCGTTCGAAGTGCGCTGTCCGATGTGTGAGACGGTGGGTTACGCCTCCACCAAAGTGCAGGGGCATGCCGTACGGTGCTGCAACCCCCAGTGCCTGGTTCCGGTCTTCACCGTCAAGGCCCCCAAACGCGAAGAACCACCTCCCCCACCACCCGTTCCCCCCAAGTCCCCGCTGCCGGTGTATCTGGGGTGTGGGCTGGCTCTTGCGGGCTTGGCAGGTGGCTTGTTGTATTACCTCAACAGCATCAAGGCCCCCGAGCAACTCCCGCCCCTGCCCCCCGTCGCCCGCTCCGAGCGTTCAGGCACCACGGAAACTGAGGATCCGGGGACGGAGATTGCCGGACAACCGGCACCGGAACAGACACCGGCGGATCCCGTCGCGGAGCGGGCCGTCGACCTGAAAGACTCGGTGAACCGGGCGATCGAGGCGTCGCTGAAGGCTCCAGCGGCGAAAAAGTCTTTCGCCCGCCGACTGGCCGCACTGGCGATGGTTCATGCGGGAGACCGACCTGCGGCCGAAGATCAACTGAACCAGCTGCGCCGGGTCAGTGCCCAGAGCCCCTACGAGGTGATCCCTCCGTTGGCCCTGGCCACCTGGCGGTTTCATCAGGAGGGGTCTCCCGAACGGGCGGCCGCCCTGGAGGAATTGAAACGCCACGCCCCACAACTTCCGAAACGGGGCCGATTCGCGATCGAATCGGGTTTGGCAACGGCGACGCTCCAGGCTTCGGCGGGAGATGCGGCGGGGGCGCGGGACACCCTTGCGGCGCACCGGGCAGCACCGCGAGTTGAACAACTCGCGGCGCTGTTGCAGCTCGTGAACCTCGACGGGACCTTCGACCTCGACGCACGTCAGCCTGGCCGACTCGCGGGTGACTGGCAGGCACCGCTGGAGACCGGGCTCACCCTTCAGCTGTGCCAGCAAGGGCGATGGGAGGCGGCCGAAGCCTGGGCACGACAGCTGTCTGACCCGCTGGCCCGGGATGAGTCGTTGTTGGCATTTGCCGAACTGGGTGCCCGCCGTGTGTTGTCGCAACAGACGCCGGGTGACTTGGCTTCGATTCAGGCAGTGGGGGAATCACTGTCACCAATCGGCAAGATTCGGTTGGCGACGCGGCTGGCAGCGGTTCAGTCAAGTGTGGGACAGGACCCGGAAACGCAAAAACTGCTCGCGACGGCCAAAATCCTTCTGGGCGGTTTGTCGGTAGCCCCCCCTCCCCGCCTGCCCACGCTGAAATCGGTGTTCGACAGCAAGACACCCGATGCGATCCAGCCTCAGCAAGTGGGCCGTGCCTGCCAGGAACAGGCCCGTGTGCAACTGGATCTCAAGCAACCCGAGGAGGCCTGGAAGACGCTCAAAATCGGGCTGACCCACTTGCGCGGGGCGGGCCCGGGATTGCTGGCCATCCGCAAGCTGCGGTCCCGTGCGGAAGGGACTGAAGTCGAGGGACTGCGGCGGGAACTGAAGAGAATTCTCGCACTGGCGAATGATGACCAGGTGCAGCGGGAACTGACCCGCTTCCGGCAAAAAACAGAGGAACTCGAACGGGCGGCCCAGGTTCGGTTTCGGGGACAGATCGATCTGCTGGCGGCGGCTCTGGAGATGGGGCTGGCCGAACCGGCATGGAAAGAAATCCTGGAGATGGACGGCCAACAGGGGGATGACGATCGGGATCCCGTCCTGAGTAGCGCACTCCCGCCACTCGCGGCACTCGCGTTCGAGCGAGCCGGAAAACAGGAGCAGGCGCAGTCCATTCGCCGCGATTTCGCGAATCGCGCCGCCGAGGCGGAACCCCAGGAGGCCTCCCGTATCATTCCGCACCTGCTGGCCCAGGCTTGTGACGATGGGGAGGTGCCGCGGGGATTGGAGCTTCTCAAGACCTATCTCACCGAGAGTGGGGACTTGCAGGCCGAGGCGCTGCGTCTGCTCTGTCAATTGGTCAACCGCGGCAAACTGGAGACCGCGTACCAGTTGGCGAATGGAATTCCCATGGAATCGTTGCGGGACGACGCCCTGTTTCTGCTGGCCGCCCGGGCCGCCAGACTGGATCAGGGAACCCCCTTCAAGCGGATGTTGCCCAAGGGGCTGTCCGTCATCGATTCCGGCTCGTTGTACTCGGGATTAGCCTCCGGTTGGGGAGAATTGTCTCGGTCCCAGTCAGCGGTTGGTCCATGAAGCCATGACGTCGGTGAAAAGAAACGAGGCCGGCCCCACATCGCGGCCCGGTCGGTAAACCGGTCGCGATCGCCGCAGGGCGCGGTCAGCCCCGCTCTTCGCTTTGAAGCTTCATGTCAAGACTTGCGTCACAGGCTTCAATCGCTACCCTAGGGTCGCAGACTTTACCTCCTGGGAGGCCACACCCCGATGCGTGACTTTGACTACTCCGCCCCCACTTCGGTCGCCGAAGCGGTTCGACTGTTGAACCAAGGTCCCGGTGCTGGGCGCCCCCTCGCTGGCGGAACGGACTTGATCGACCAGATTCGGCTGGGAAGGCATCAGCCGGAATTGGTCGTGGACATCAAGCGGATCCCGGAGCTCAACGTTCTGGAACTGAGCAGCCGGGGCTTGCGGTTGGGGGCGGCGGTTCCGTGCAGTCGGATTTATTCCGATGCCGGAATCGCGCAGGAGTACGCGGCATTGGTTGACAGCGCACGGATCATCGGCGGCGTGCAGATTCAGAATCGCGCGAGCGTCGGGGGAAACCTGTGCAACTCGGGCCCCGCCGCCGATTCGACCCCCTCGCTGATCGCACTGGGGGCGCGGGCTGTGATTGCAGGTCCTCAGGGAACCCGCGAGGTGCCCGTGGAGGAGTTCTGCCTCGGGCCGGGCAAGAACGTCCTGCAACGGGGCGAAGTTCTGGTCGAACTGAGGTTCCCTCCCCGCCTCGCCAACAGCGGCTCGCACTATCGACGGTTTATACCCCGTAATGAAATGGACATTGCGGTCGTGAGTGTGGGGGCACTGGTGGAATTGGATGCGTCGGGCGAAACGATCAAGTCAGCCCGCATCGCCCTGGGGGCAGTTGGCCCCACTCCGTTGTTCGCCCGCGAGGCGAGTTCCGGATTGGCAGGCCAGGCTCCAACCGCAGAGACGTTCGACAAGGCGGCCCAAGCAGCCCAGGCGATCGCTACGCCCATCGACGACATGCGGGGCACCAAGGAATTCCGACGGCATGTGACGGGCGTTCTGGTTCGTCGTGTACTCGAAGAGTGTGTGCAGCGAGCTCGCCATCCCGGCTGAAATGGTCATGGGTACATCCCCGGCCCGTTTCGGTCCGCGGCTCGCCCGACAGACTCTTCCCCCCCGCCCAACTTTCAAGCGACTCTTGAACCATGGCCAAAAAACGAGTTGTTTCGACCACCATCAACGGTAAAAGTGTCGAGTTGTTGTGCGAACCCCGGCAGACACTGCTGGAGGTCCTGCGTGACAATCTGGACCTCACCGGCACCAAAGAAGGTTGCTCGAATGGCAATTGCGGGGCCTGTACCGTCCTGATGAACGGTCGCCCGGTTGTCAGCTGCCTGGTGTTGGCGATGGAGGCGGAGGGAGCCACTCTGGAAACCATTGAAGGGGTGGCCAAGGGGGGTGATCTTGATCCGATCCAGCAGGCGTTCCTTGAGAACGCCGCATTGCAGTGTGGCATCTGCACACCTGGTTTCATCATGTCGACCAAGGCCCTGTTGGCCGAAAATCCCAACCCGACCGAGCAGGAGGCCCGCTTCTACCTCGCGGGGAATCTTTGCCGGTGCACTGGTTACGACAAAATCATTCGGGCCGTGTTGGATTCCGCCCAACGACGTCAGGCGGCGCTGGCGGCCGAACGGCAGCCTTCCTGATTTCTCCCGATCCGACCCTTTCCTTAGACCGGACGGCCCGCGACTCTGGCCATCCCCCCCTGGAACCCGACCATGGCGACTGCGAACAACGATCTGCGGCACACGAATGGGCACGCCAAATACAAGGTGATCGGAACCCGCCCCATCCGTCATGATGGGGTCGACAAGGTCACGGGCCGGGCTCGCTATGGGGCTGACATTCATCCCAGCGGAATGCTCTTCGGCGTCGTTCTGCGCAGTCCCCACGCACATGCTCGCATCCGCTCGATCGATACGTCGAAGGCTGCCAGCATACCCGGTGTCCGGGCCATTATAACCAACAAGGACCTGCTCGATCCCGGGAACCGCATGGTGGAGTTGGGCGAGGGAGCGGTCAACCTGCGTCACCTGAACCACAATGTATTGGCGTCGGACAAGGTCTATTACCGCGGTCATGCGGTTGCTGCGGTGGCTGCTGACTCGATTCACATCGCCGAACAGGCGGCTGCGCTCATTTGCGTTGATTATGAGGTCCTGCCCTGCGTTACCGACGTGCAGGCGGCCATGGACCCGAAGGCCCCCCTGCTGCATGCCGATCTCTTCACGGATGAGTTGGGCAAGACTGGAACCAAACCCAGCAATATCGCGAAGCACTTCCGCTTTGAAAAGGGAGATCTGGCGGCGGGATTTGCCAAGGCCAAGGTGGTGGTGGAGCGGGAGTTCAAGACCTCGACCGTGCATCAGGGCTATATTGAACCGCACAATGCCACCGCGATGTGGAATGCCGACGGACATATCACCGTCTGGTGCAGTACACAGGGATCGTTTACCGTGCGGCAGCAGGTTGCCGAACTCGTCGGAGTGCCCATCTCGCACGTGAAGGTCGTCCCGATGGAAATCGGCGGGGGCTTTGGCGGAAAGATCCGGGTTTACCTCGAGCCGATTGCCGCGATTCTGTCTCGGGAGACCGGTGCCCCGGTGAAGGTGGTGATGTCACGGGCCGATGTGTTTGAGGCGACTGGTCCCACCCCCGGCTCCTATATGAAGGTCAAGTTGGGGGTGGATGCCGGGGGATTGATTACCGCGGGGGAGGCTCTGATCGCCTTCGAGGCGGGAGGCTTTCCGGGATCCCCGGTGGGTGCCGCTGCGATGTGTGTATTCGCCTGCTATGAAGTTCCCAACGGGAAAATCGATGGCTACGACGTAGTGGTCAATCGACCGCAGATGTCGGCCTATCGGGCCCCGGGAGCTACTCAGGCGGCATTCGCTCTCGAAACCGTGATTGACGAGGTGTGTGACCAACTGCGGATTGATCCCCTCGAATTCCGGCTCAAGAACTCCGCCAAGGAAGGGACCCGTCGGGTCGATGGGCCGGTGTTCCCGAAGATTGGCATGTATGAGTCAGTGGTCGCCGCTCGCGACAGCGCCCACTACCAAACGCCGCTGACTGGCAAGCATCGGGGCCGCGGAGTCGCCAGCGGGTTCTGGTTCAACATCGGGCTGAAGAGCTGCTGTACCGCCACCGTCAATGCCGACGGCTCGGTGTCGCTGGTGGAGGGATCCACGGATATTGGCGGCTCCCGCACTTCGATTGCGATGCAGCTCGCCGAGACCCTGGGCATACGGGCGGAGGATGTGGTCCCCGCCGTGGTCGACACCGACAGTGTCGGTTACACCGACGTCACCGGAGGGAGCCGGGTGACTTTTGCCACCGGTTGGGCGGCCTATGAAGCGGCTCGCGACATCCAACGGCAGTTGATCAATCGCGCTGCTCAGATCTGGGAGCGGAAACCCGAGGAACTGTCCTACCGGGATGGAGGTGTCAATGGCCCCAATGGTCTGCGAATGACCTTCCAGGAACTGGCTGCCGAAGTTCAAAAACACGGAGAACCGGTCGTGGGCCGGGGAGCCGTCGATCCTGAAGGATGTGGCGGAGCCTTTGCGACTCATGTGGTTGATGTCGAAGTTGATGCCGACACCGGGAAAGTCGAGATTCTGCGTTATACGGCAACGCAGGACGTGGGAACCGCCATTCACCCGAGTTACGTCGAAGGGCAAATTCAAGGGGGTGCTGTTCAGGGAATCGGTTGGGCCTTGAATGAAGAGTATTTCTACGATCCCCAGGGAGTGATGAGGAATTCCACGTTCCTCGACTACCGCATGCCGACGGCCCTGGACTTGCCAATGATTGATCCTGTGATTGTTGAGGTTCCCAATCCGGGCCATCCCTATGGGGTTCGGGGAGTAGGCGAGGTGCCGATCGTGCCTCCACCCGCTGCGATTGCGAACGCGATTTACCGGGCGGTCGGTGTCCGGATGCAGGAATTGCCAATGTCTCCCCCGCGGGTACTCAAACAGATTTTGGCGGCGAATCATTCCGTCAGTGCACGGCACTGAGTGACCTCCTGCAGTTCTGATTGGTCGGTCTGAAGCGGATTTCTGGGGCGACGCAAACTGTTGTCCCCAGGAGCCCGCAGTAGGGGTTTATTTGACCACCACTCCAGACCAACGTAAAATCAATAAAGAGTGGTGTTCGCCAGAGGTGATCAGGTTCGCCCGTGAACCCCGAATTCGCGAACACGACAAGGGTAGAATGGTGTTCCATTCGACCTGCAGACAAGACATTTCCCCCCCAACGGGAATCCGATAGATGATGGACTTTTCGAGTCTCTCAAACGATCACTACGTCAACGTCAATCTCAATACCGAGATGGCACTCCCTTCGTCCCGGGAGACGATTTTGGGGTTCTTTGAGAGGATCCAGAAAACGTATCCGTCCATGCGCAATTTTTATACGCGTGAGTCGGGGGACTTTGTTCTGGAGGAAGACAAGGAGCAGGGACACTACCGCTGGGTTTCCGTAGAACCCCGCCGTGTCTGTACTGGATATGTGAATCCACCCCACATCGACGCGGCGTTTGAACAGCATCGATTGGTGATGGAACTGATCCCTTACATGCTGTCAGTCAGCCCATTGGATTGCGAAGCGATCGATTACCTGATGGGCTTTGACTATTCGTATCGGGGGAATCACGACGCGCTGGTGGCGGAAGCCTTGGGAATCACTCCGGCCTTCGAAGGTTTGCTGAGCATGCCAGGTGTGCAGCCGATCAACATTGAGCCTTCAATGACGATCGCCCTCGACGAGACGTGTCGATTGCAGGCCCGATTGCTGGTCGAGACCCGCACCACGGCGGCACAGGTGCGACGCGGAGAATTTCCCGAAGAGCAGATCAGTGTCTACTTCACAATCCGCCAATACGGCAGCTTGCCAGCGGGAATCACTTACGAAGAGATTATCGCCCAGTTGCGGGAGCACAGTGAACGGTTGTTGAAGCGGCAAATCGTCGACAATGTTCTCAAACCATTGGCACAAGCAATTTCTACCAAGTAAGCAACAGTCAGCGAGACTGGCTTGGCGACGGTTTAAACAGTCGAAACGCTCCCGCGAGCTGTCGAAACCACAACGTACAGTTCCACTCCCACCAAAGGGAATCAACCCACAGACTAAAATTGTCGCATTCGGAACGGATTGCCGCTGTGAATAGGAAAGAGTCTGAAATATTCCCTGGAATGTACGGAACGGCGAGGCCTGGAATCAGGAAACAATCGCAGCCTCCGCCGGTCGCCTGAGCGACCGGCGGAGGCTGCACGTGGAGGCACTCTTCAACAACTAGCGGGGACCGCCTTGAGGTCCACCACCCGGCGGACCAGCGGGGAAGCCACTCCCTCCGCCGGCCGGCGGAGATCCTGAATTCGGCCCGCCAGGCAGACCTCCTCCAGGCTGGCCGAAGCTCTCTTCACTCTCTTCCGTGAACGTCCCCTCCGGGGTATCTCCGCCACCAAAGGGATTGCCTGCCCCAAATGGATTCCCTCCAGGCATGCCTCCTCCAAGTCCCTTGATGAGGTCCATCGGGTTCATGCCCGGCATGCCCCCCTGGCCCTGACCCAGCGTCTTCACAAACTCGCTCTTCATGAAGTTCTCGATCGCCGGCTTGATTGCCCCGGGAACTCGCAGTGAGGTGGTCAAAACCTGGTTGTTCCGATTGACCTTCAGGCTCTCGACGATTTGATCGACGATCGGTACGAATTCGCCCAGGCTGAACAAGACGGCCATGGTCTGCAACTGCCCCTTCGACTCGGCGAACTGCTGCTTCGCTTGCTGCAATCCCTGCAAGGACTGTGCGGACACCTGCTCGGCGGTCGCACCATCCGCGCAATTCAGATTCACCGACAGATCGACATCCTGCGTGACCTGCATCGACAGGGACATCCCCTTGATCTTGCCTGCAAACGAGTTCACAGCTCCTGCGGGGGCCTGCCCTGCGGCCGCCGCCCCGGCCGCCGAAGCGTTCATCAGCTGCTCCAGCCGCGACGGATCTTTGGGCAAATATGCGACCACAACCTGCTGGTTGGTATCAAGAAAATCCAGATCCTCCCGGCGTTTGAGATTCTTGCCTGCCTCCAACAGACGCTGCATTTCAGACTCTTGAGCCAAAACCAATCGATTTTTGTCCGCAAGATACATCGAAGGGACCTTTTGAGGATCCTTCGAACGGTAATAGCTTCGTCCCTTGATTCGAGCCCGTTCGAATCCCGAGTCACTCGACAAACCGGATTCGGACAAAGGGACCCGCGATTGAACGACGATTGTGACTTTGTCGCTCCCGCCACCCCCCGGGGCTCCAGCACCAGGCATTCCATTCGCCGAACCACCTGGCATACCCCCCATCGGCATCCCACCTGGCATCCCCCCCGGAGGCCCCCCCATCGGCATCCCCCCAGGCATTCCACCCGCAGGCCCTCCCATGGGCATCCCGTTAGGAGCCCCACCCGGTGCGGAGGCTTCAATCGGTCCCCAGTAGCCGAATGTGATCGTCTCCAAATCGGCGACAGTAACGCCCAGTGTCCGCTGAACCTCGCCCAGTGTCTTATCGACCTGGGTCTTGACTGGCGGAAGCGACAAGACGGATTGAGCCAATGGGCTCTGCCACATCTCCACCATCCGGATCCGTCCGAACACCTCAGTGTCAGGGTGGAGAAAGACAGTATCAACCCGATTGTCGGGCTCGGGACCACCGTCATTCGGTCCCGACAAAAATGACCAACCGAGGTAACCCACCCCGCCCAGCCCCCCGAGCAGCAGCAGCGAGAGCAGACCAATGAGGGCAGGCTTCTGCCACTCCACAGGCCGGGACTTGGCCTTCTTCACCCCACCGGCCCGACTCCGGACCGATCGGTTTGCCCCCCGACTCGCCCGGGGAGATTCATCCACATCTTCTTCTTCCGCCGGCTCTTCGTTCTCCCACGACTCTTCCGGCTCCGCCACACTGAGGAAAGACAGTTCGTCTTCCTCTTCCGGAGGGGGCTTGATCACAAATGCAAACTGGCATTTCGGGCACGGCACCTTCTTTCCAGCCGCAGCCCGTGATTTGATTTTCAGTTTGGCCTTGCACTTAGGACACTGAACCTGAAATGGCTCGCTCATCCCGAATCTCGATGGGGCAGACTGTCTTCTGTGGGAGTCCGAGCATCAGGTGGATTTGATGGCCGGCACATTCCGGAATTCTAGACGTACGGACGTCACGACTCCACTCCAAAAGGCAGCCTTGCTCACCGCTTGCGGCGGGCAATCAAAGGTCGACAGACTTACCCGATGGCCCGGTTCGAATCCGTCCAACAGACGAATCAAAGTACTTCCGCCGTCGGGATTGGGTCGCCGTGCCGTCGTGACTCGAACACCGCAGGTCGTCGAGATTGGCTTGGCAGACCCGGCACCCGATCGTCTCGAGGTGGAAATGGATGTACTGTCCCAAATCCTCCTCCAGCCCACCCAAAAGATAACTCCCCAGTTCATGCCGAGTGGGGCAAGTCAGTCGATAGCTCCGCCAGATATCCCTAACGGAATGCCCTCCCGAATCTCGCTCATGCAGTACGACCACCAGTCGCTCTCGAAGGATTGGGTCCGATCTCAGCCGCTCTTCGATGCTCATCATCACTTCTGCGGACAGCGCCTCCTCGAGGTAGGCCGCCAGTTCCCCATCAGTAAACTCCGTGGAATCGGCACTCATCGGCTCGCACTCCCAATTCTTCAATCCCAACAGTTCCACAGCGACCATCGCTGTCGATATCGCGAAGGATCATTGGACCGCCCAGCGTTCCACAATCCGGGGAATCAGACGCGAGAGCCGCTCTCCTCCTTCAGATGCAACAGCCAGAATCTTCTTGATGTCGACCGGCTCCAGTGCATCTGGCAGACACAGGTCGGTCACGATCGAGAATCCCACAACCCGCAGTCCTGCATGAGCCGCCACGATGACTTCGGGCACCGTCGACATCGAAACCACATCCGCACCCAACGAGCGCAGCATCCGGTATTCGGCCCGCGTCTCCAAATTGGGCCCCGAGACGGCGACGAGCACACCGGTGTGCGCTGGGATACCAAGTTCTAGGGCGGTTTTTTTGGCCACATCGATCAATTTCCGATCATAGGGCTCGGCCATATCGGGGAAACGCGGCCCGAGACGTTCGTCGTTGCGGCCACGTAGTGGATTGTCGGAGATCAGGTTGATGTGATCTTCGAGAATCACCACATCGGCCAAGTCATATTGGTGGTTCATGCCTCCTGCCGCATTCGTGATGACCAGCAGTTCCACCCCCATCGCCTTCATGACCCGCACGGGAAAGGTGACCTGCTGCAGCGAGTAACCCTCGTAGTAATGAAATCGCCCCTCCATCGCCAGCACCGGGACACCCTTGAGGCGTCCGCAGACCAACTGCCCGGTGTGTGACTCGACCGTCGATTCAGGAAAGTGCGGAATCTCTCCGTAGGGAATCACAACGGCCCCTTCAACCTGGGCCGCCAAACCTCCCAAACCCGTCCCCAGGATGATTCCCACGCGGGGGGAAACGTGGAACCGTGAGCGGATCGCCCCACATGCCGCCTCAACCTGAACAAACAAATCCTTCATCATTCCGCCCTGCATGAAACAGCCAAAAACCTCAACGAGGCCGCCCGGGGCTTCCTTCGCAATGAAGGCAAGTCCGCGGATCACGAGTGCAGGATAACTCAGAAACCCAACCATCGACCAGCCGTAGATTGGTGCCGATCGGAGGCCTGTGAGGGCGAACGCACGGAGATGGCACTCCACGAGTGCAGTTCGGCTCCGTAGCTGCCCCCAACCTCGATACCGCTCTCCCCCGCTGGGTCCCCATTTTTAACGCATTACCCAGAGCGGCTCCTGTACGAGACCGCGAGTGGTGGGGTTCTTTGTTGGCAGCCGTTTGGATTTTGCCGGGATGTCAGCGATAATCCAGGAGTCCGGGGGTGACCGAGGCGCGTTTCCCCCCATTCTCACCAGGAACTCTCATTGTGGCACGCGAACAACTCGTACTGGCGTACAGCGGCGGCTTGGACACCTCGGTTATCTTGGGATGGCTGATTGATGAAGGGTACGACGTTCATGCAGTCTACGTCGACCTCGGGCAGCCCTGTGAAGATCGGGAGGCAATCCTCGAGAAAGCCCGGAAAATTGGGGCAAAGTCTTCCCAGATTGTCGATGCCCGGCTGGAATTGTGCCGTGATTTCGCCTTCCCCGTCATGCAATGGCAGGCGAAGTACGAGGGGCTCTACCTCTTGGGAACATCCATCGCCCGCCCCTTGATCTCCAAGGTCTGTCTGCAGGTCGCCCGCGATCTGGGTGCCACAGTCTATGCCCATGGGGCGACAGGCAAGGGGAATGACCAATGCCGTTTCCAACTGGCCGCTGAGGCACTCAATCCCGCTGTCCGGATCCTGGCACCCTGGCGTCTCGAACGATTCCGCAAGATGTTCCCGGGGAGAACAGAGATGATCGCTTACTGCGATCAGCGCCAGATCCCGGTGAAGGCCTCCGTCAGCAAGCCGTACAGTTCAGATGAGAACTGCCTGCACATCAGTTATGAGGCGGGCAAGCTCGAAGATCCGATGGTCAATGGGGTCGACACGGTCGAATTCGGCATGACGGTCTCTCCCCAGTCTGCCCCCGACAAGGTCGAGCAGGTCCGCATCGGTTTTGACGCCGGAATTCCCGTCCGGTTGAACGGCAAGCCGATGAACGCCCTCGAGATGGTGACTGAACTCAATCATCTCGCGGGACGCAACGGCATTGGCCAGATCGACATGATCGAGAATCGGTTCGTGGGGATGAAAAGCCGCGGCGTCTACGAGGCCCCCGGCATGACCACGCTGTACTTCGCCCACCGCGTTCTGGAGCAATTGACCCTCGACCGCGATCTGGTGCACCTGCGTGACCGACTGGCCCCCGAAATCGCCGAGATGGTCTATTACGGCTTCTGGTACTGCGCGAAGATGGATGCCCTGCTGGCCTTCATCCGCGAGAGTCAGAAACCTGTGAACGGCGAGGTGACCCTCGGGCTCTACAAGGGGAATCTCATCGTGCAGGGTCGCAGCAGCCCCAACAGCCTGTACGACGAAGCCATCGCCACGATGGAGGCCGGCGGATCGTACAACCAGACCGATGCCGAAGGGTTCCTGCGCATCATGGGACTTCCCGGGCGTGTGCAGGGGCGGGTGACCCCCCGCAACTACTGAGGTTCCCTTCCGTGACCCCATGGCCCGACACCGGACTCCCTCCGGCGGTCGGGCCATCAGTCTCTTGTTGGACGTCGTTTCGGTTCCATGCCATCCCGGACACTCGCGATTGGTGACATCCACGGCTGTGACTTTTCCCTGCTGCGATTGCTCGAACATGTCGCCCCCCAGGCCGACGACACGTTGATCGTGCTGGGGGACATTGTCGACCGGGGGGCTGGAACCAAGGAGGTGGTGACAGCCCTGTTGGAGCTGGCTGGGCGGTGCCACCTGGTGTTCATCCGGGGCAATCACGAAGAGATGCTGCTGAGCGCGGTTGAGAATCGCGCCACCCGCGAAGCCTGGCTGCATTACGGGGGAACCCAGACGCTCTTCTCGTATGGCGGTGCACTGGATCTCATCCCCCAAAGTCATTGGGACTTTCTCCGCTCGTCGATCGATCTGCACGAGACGGCCACGCACATCTTCACGCATGCCAATCTCGAAGCGGGGGTGCCCCTGACGGAGCAGTCCAAGGAATGGCTGCGGTGGACCCACCTTGATGGCGAGGAACAGCCTTGGCCCACCGGTCAGACGGTGGTGGTGGGGCACACCCCTCAGCGCAGTGGTGTTCCCCTCGTCCGTCCGGGATGGATCGGTCTCGACACCTTCGCGTGGGGGGGACAGTGGTTGACGCTGCTCGACGTCGACTCCGGACGCGTCTTCCAGGCCAATGAACGGCGGCAAATCCGCGAGTCGCACCTCTCGGATCATCCCCCCCCGCCCGAGCCCCCCTCCACCGCCCAGCCGTCTACCACCTGAGTCCGGACCACTGGACTCCGGGATCCCCGAGTTTAGTACCGCGCATGAGCCGCTGGTCCACCCGCCAAGTCACACCCCGTTTCCCGGTGCAGCATGGCCCCGTTTGGTCTCGCATGGATCGATCTCTTCGTGATCGGCGGCTACTTTCTCGTGGTGATGCTCGTCGGTTTCTGGGCCTCGCGGAAAGTGCATGACGAAGAGGACTTTTTCCTCGGCGGACGAAAGTTTGGGCCCGGCCTGCTGTTAATGCACTGGCTCTGCACTGGCACCCACAGCGACATGGCGGTCCAGACTGCCGGTGCCTGCGCGCGGGTGGGCTTGGGAGGCATCTGGTATCAGTGGATGTACCTTTTCTCGACCCCCTTCTATTGGCTGATCGCCCCATTGATCCGCCGCCTGCGCGTCGTCTCCACCGGGGACGTCTACCGGATCCGCTATGGACTGTCGCTGGAGTTGTTCGCCTCGGGGGTGGCGCTCGTGTACCTGGTGTTGGGCATTGCCCTGCTGCTTCGGGGTGCCGGCGAACTGATTGCCGGTGTGACGGGGGGAGCCTTGGTCACCGACACCGCCGTGGTGGGGCTGGCGATTTTGTTTTCGACCTACGTGATGACCGGGGGCCTCATGGCGGCCGCCTACACCGATTTCCTGCAGGGGATCATGCTCATTGTGCTGTCGGTTCTGCTGGTCCCGGCAGGGCTGCAGGCTCTGGGGGGAGCCGCGGCGTTGGGCTCCCAGGGGGCCGAACGGTTGGCGGTCACGGCCCCCGCCGGTGCCCGGGAGGGAGACCCTTGGTTTGTATTTTCACTCTCGGTCCTGGGACTGGTGGGCATCGTCGCCCAACCGCATGTCATCACGGCCAATGGATCGGGAAAGACCGAGAGCGAATCGCGCATTGGCATGTGCTATGGGAACCTGGTCAAGCGATTGTTGACCATCGCCTGGGCCGTCACGGGACTCATCGCCTTTCAACTGTTCCCCGAGTTTCTGGCCAACCTCGATCCCTCCAGTGCCGAGGCGCGGGTCGCGGGAGACAAGCTCTACGGGCTCGCCATTCGCCAACTGCTGGGCGAGGGGTGGCGGGGTTTGATGATCGCCTGCATCATCGCCGGTGTGACCAGCGGCGAAGCATTGATGGTGGTGGGCTCGGCACTCTTCACCCGGAATTTCTTCCAGCATCTCGCGCCTCACGCTTCCGCCGACCGGCGACTGCTGGTGGGGCGTCTCGCCGCTGCGGGAATTCTGGTGTGCGGCATTCTCACGGCACTGCGGGCCCCCCACGTCACCGCGTTGTACCTGTTTTCGGTCAAACTGATCGCCTTGCTGGGACCGGTCTTTTGGATGGGGGTCCTGTGGCGACGGGCCACCCCGGCGGGGGCCTGGGCCAGCCTCGCTGCCGGTCTGCTGCTGTGGGCCGCGACCGCCACTCCCGCCGACCAACTGGCCTCACTGCCAGCAGTCGGATCAATCTCCCGGGTTTATGCCGAATGGAACGAGCCCATTCAGATTCTGGTCCAACTCGTGGTGCAGTTCGGAATGCTGATGCTGGTCAGCCTGGTGTCGCCCCCCCCCGAGCGCAGCCGGCTGGATTCCTTTTTTGCCCGCCTGCTGACCCCCGTTGGGAAGGAGGCCGAAGTGGCCCTGGAATCGCCCCCACCCCGCCATGCCGAAGAAGCCGCGCTGGGACTGCACCTGCCGGGGCTCGATTATGCTCGCGCCGCGTCGTGGGGATACGCCTGGCCCCGCCGATTCGGGTTCGAGATTCCCCGTTTGGGAAGGTCCGAATGGGGGGGATTCCTGCTGGCCTGGGGAGTGGTGGCAGGGCTGCTGCTGTTTCTGATCGCACTCAGCCGGGGGCTTCAGGGCGTCTGATGTTCCAGTCCAACGCTGGAATGGACGTGAACCCACAAATCTGGCAAACTTTTGCAGGGCAATAACGACTCTTGAATCTTGTGATCCGTTCCACGGAACCGAGTGCCACGGGAGTGAACCATGCGGATGTCTTGGCGATTGGGAATGATGTTTCTTGCGGGGACTGGGTTCCTTGTGAACCCGACCCGAGGAGAAGATCGTTCGTCGATCTCCCCCACTGGGGGGCGCGAGGTCGAATACTGCCCGCTTGCTCCGCACGGGAAGGTCGCATTTCAGCCCGCCGAAAATGAAGCCGAGGTGCCCACCCACTTCCAACTCGAGGCGCATGAGTTCGACTTCGCGACCAAGCCGCTGCGGAAAGCCAACCGGGTCCGCGCCTGCCAGGTGACATTCCCCTCCCCCGTCACGACCCCCATCACCGAGAACAACACGGTGCATGGGGTGTATTTCCAACCGGCCGGAGATGGTCCCTTCCCGGCCTGCGTGGTGCTGCACATTCTGGGAGGCGATTTCCTGCTGGCCGAGGCGGTCGCCAACCACCTGGCCTCGAGTGGGGTGGCGGCCCTATTCATGAAAATGCCGTACTACGGCGAGCGACGCGCCCCCGGGTCGCGACGCCGCATGATCTCGGAAGATCCGCACGAGACGGCCGACGGCATGACTCAGGCGGTCCTCGACATTCGCCGCGCCTCCGCCTGGCTGGCCAGTCGCAAGGAGGTGGACGCCGAACGTCTGGGAATCACCGGGATCAGCTTGGGGGGCATCATGTCGGCGCTGGGTGCCGCGGGAGAACCCAGGCTGCGCAACGTCGGCATCGTGCTGGGGGGAGGGAACTTTGCTGACGTCATCTGGAACAACGACGCGCTGCAGGCGAAGGGGTTCCGCGAGAAATGGCTGGCCATGGGCGGAACCAGAGAGACCTTCACAGAAGCGCTGCGGAAGGTTGATCCCGTCACCTATGGAGGCCTGCTCAAGGGGCGGCGGGTTCTGATGATCGCCGCCAGCAAAGACGAGATTGTGTTGCCGGAATGTGCCCGGGCCCTGCATGACAGCATTGGCGGCGAGCCAGAGCTCGTCTGGCTTGACGCCGGCCACTACACCGCGGCCCAGTACCTGCCGCGGGAACTGACACGTCTCTCACGCTTCTTCACCACGACCGAGAGCCGATCGAAACCGAGCCCGGCTCCCTAAGCCCGAACCGATCATCCACAGGCGACCGCTTCCGGGTGGCCCGGCTAGACGCGTCCTTCTGCGGTGTCGAACTCGCTCAGTTCCACCATGCGGTGTTCCCGGGCCGAGCGGAAGACCGCCTCGACCAGTGCGAGGGTGTGCAGATTGTCGGTCCCGGAAATTGCGGGGGAAGTCCCCTGTTTCAGGGCAATCAGCAGTTCTCCCATGGTTCCCTGGAAGGCTTCCGGGAACCATGCCTCATTCCACCGGGGCTGGAACCAGTAGTCGCCCCGCAACGCGGTGGTGAAGTCGAGCGTGCTGGGGGTGTGTGCGGGATAAGACGGCCAACCAATCGTGCCGGTGGCCAGTCCCTGGGTCCCCTCGACGCGCCAGCGGATCCCAATCTCCCCCTGGCTTCCCTCGCGCACCGGTCCCGTCCAGACATCGTCCCAGGCACTGGCCCGCGCGCCGCCCGGAAACTCCAGGATGTAGAGATTGATTCCATCGGTATGCGAAAACTTCGTGCGAGGATCGGGCCTCGTGCTGGCCATCACCCGCTCGGGATTCCCCAGCCAATACCGAAAACAGTCGAGGTGGTGGATCGACATGATGAAGGTCGACAGCGACCCCAGTCTCTGGCTCCAGGGCATCCAATGGGGAATTGCCCGCATGTCAATCGTCGCCAACACGGGTTGACCCAACCAGCCGCGCCGCAGCAGGTCGGCACATGCCCGGACCGAATGATCGTGCCGCATATTTTGGTTCACTGCCAGGGTAATCCCCTGCGCGGCACAGGTCCGCACGAGATCACGTCCCTCGGCGAGACTCATCGCCAGTGGCTTTTGGGCCAGAATACCCCGCACATGCCGTCCCGTCCGGCAAATCTCCCGGATGATCTCGGGTTGGTCCTGGGGGGGCACTCCAATATCCACCACCTGCACCTGATAGTCCCGCAGCATCTCGGCCAGTGAACGATACACCCGGGGAATTCCCCGCAGACGGGCGACTTCCTCGGCCTTGGAGGCCGTTCGGGAGGTGATGCCCACCAGCCGAAACCCCGCCTGCTGATAGGCCACGAGGTGACAGTCCCGGACGATGAACCCCGCCCCCACCACGCCAATCCCAAGCGCGTCGAGTCCTGCGGGAATCGACAACTGATGATCCAGCGTCAGGTCCTGAATCTGCTGAAGTCCGTTCACTTCTCAACCTTGGTGAGTTTCGCGCTCTTGGCGGCGGGCTCGGGTTCTTCGAAGGGAAGCGCCTTCAGGAACTGCACCAGGTCCGCAATCTGGTCCGGATTGAGATGGCTGGTTTTGCCATGTTTGTCGTCGTGATTGAACCTGGTCAGCACCTCTTCCAGCGTGGCCGCTTTGCCATGATGCAGATACGGAGCCGAGCGGTAGATGCCCAACAGACTGGGGGTGTCGTACTTCGGCCCCAGCTTTTCGGTCGCGTCTTCGGTCCCCGTGCCGACATCATGGAGCCGGAACGGCTTCTCGGGGCGGGAATCGGTGAAGAAGGGGCCAGAGTGACACTCGGCGCACCGGGTCTCGGCCGACTGGAACAACTCCCGTCCCCGTTGGGCTGCGGCACTCAAACCATCCCGGGCGTGCGGACTGAGGGTGAATTTGTGTGAATTGGAATAGACCGCCAGCGCGTCGAGATCGGCCGAGCGTCCCGAGTTCGGGGTTCCCAGTGAATCGTGCACCGCGCCGCGGACCAGCCCCTGTCCCTGCATCAGGGGACCCCGGATAGTGTGTTCGAAATCCTGTACCTCGTCGCGGTCGGCCGACCAGTGAATGGGGTGCGTCCAGGCCATACCGAAAAGGGTCATGGTGTTCCGCAGTCCTTCGGGGTTCTGCCAGGTGCGGCCATCGGGATCGCCATCGGGATGGCAACTGGCGCAGGAGATCCAGCGTCGTCCCACCATCGGCTCCAAGGCTGAGTAGAACAGCCGCTTCCCGAGCAGTTGCTCTTCCGACAGCGGGCTCTCGCAGACCCGCACCTGCCCCCGCCGATTGAAACTCTCGGTGTCGTAGATGACCAGATCGAAATCGAGGGCGTTGTAGATATAGCACTCGGAGCCATCGGGCGAAAACTTCACAGCCCGCGGATTGTGCCCAAGCCGCAGCACGCGCCGGAACGAGAGTTCACGGTAATTGTCGTCGAGGACCTCGGCCACGAACCCGTCGTCGGTGCCGGCGAATACCGAAACGAGGGTCTTGCCATCCGGAGAAATGGCCGACTCCCACGGGTTCGCCACGACAAACGCCCCCACGAACGAGTCCATGGGCAGAGTCTTCCGGCGACGCTCTTCTTTCGAATCGAGGTCGGCCACCGAGACGAAGGGAAGGACCGATCCCTCCCCCTGATGCACATTGACCCGCGAGCGGATGTGCGGAACGTAGGCCTTCGGGCGGGTGGGATGCAGCACCAGTTGTCGGGCGAGATTCTCGCTGCTTGGCCCCTGCCAGCGATCGACCACCTTTCCGGATTCCAGGTCCACTGCCACAATCGCGGCGGTCAGATATTCGGTGACGTACAGCCGATGGTGAGCTTCATCCAGCGCGATTCCCCTCGGCATGGAGCCGGCGGGAATCTCCCGCATGACCTGCCGTGTCTGGGCGTCGATTTCCGCGACGGTGCCCGGATACTCCTGCGTGACATACAGCCGCGTCCCCGCCGCGTTGCAGACAACGCCATACGGTTCATCAAACAGGGGGGTCTCCGCCAGCCGGGTTCCCTGGTCGGCGTCGAGCCAGACGACCCGATCGTCGGCATAGACCGCGACCGCCAGTTGGTGGGATTGACCGAGGAAACTGATCCCCTCGGGTTTCGCCCCGACCGGGATCTCGTGCAGCACCTTGCGGCCACTGCGTTCAATAATCGTGACTGTGCCGTTGTCTCGATTGGAGCAGGCGATGAGGGTGCCATCGGCCGAGACATCCAGCAGGCTGTTGGAAACTCCAGCCGATGTTTCGCTCAGGTTCCCCAGCAAGCCGAACAGCAGGGCCGCCCCCAGCAGAATCCGTCCACGCATCACACGCTCCTTGGTTCCGAGGTTCCTTGGCACAGACTGATCTCCCTCTTCAACCCGAGTGTTCCGGCGAACCAAGATCATGGCTCTCACCGCTCAACGAATCGGATTCCAACACCGTTTCGCTTGGAACGGCGTCGGAGACCAGCGGCGTTCCGAGAGCCAGCCTGTCCCGATCGAGCGGTTCCGGTTTGTCCAGCGTCTGCAATTGCCGCCAGATCTCGGCCACGAGTTGGGGCAAGCCCCGTCCCGTGACCCCAGAGATCACCATCACTGGGCGATTCAGTTCGCGCGACAACTGATCGGCAACTTCTGCGGAGGCGGGTAGTTCCGACTTCGAGACGCAGACGATTTCGGGGCGTGCAGCCAACTGCGGGTCATACAGATTCAGCTCCTCGCGAATCTGTTGGTAGTTCCGCAGCGGGCTGGTCTGATCGAGGGGTTCCGGTTCCACCAGGTGAACCAGCAGCCGACACCGCTCGACATGGCGCAGGAATTCGTGTCCCAAACCAGCACCGGAGTGCGCGCCTTCGATCAGTCCGGGAATGTCCGCCATGGCGAACGCGTGTTCGTCACCGACCTGAACCATCCCCAGGTTGGGGTACTTGGTGGTGAAGGGGTAGTCGGCGATTTCGGGCTGGGCGCGGGAGAGGCGGCTCAGCAGAGTCGATTTGCCGGCATTGGGCTTGCCGATGACGCCGACGTCGGCAATTACCTTCAATTCAAGGGAGATCCGCCGTTCCTCCCCCTTTTCTCCGGGTTCGAATTCGCGCGGGGCGCGGTTCGTGGGGGTCTTGAAATGGTCATTTCCCCGTCCCCCACGACCACCGCGGGCGACCACGACACTGTCTCCCACCACCGAAAGGTCGCGAAGCACATGCCCTTTCTCGCAATCGCGGACAAGTGTACCAGGAGGAACCAGAATGATGAGATCCTCAGCAGACCGCCCATGACGGTAGCTACCTTCTCCCGGACGCCCGCTGTCGGCTCTCCAGTGTTTATGGCCTGCCAGGGCGGCCAAGCTGTCAACATTTCCGGCGGCTTCAACGATGATACTGCCTCCACGTCCACCATCACCACCGCTGGGGCCCCCCTTGGCGATTTTGTATTCCCGGCGGAAACTGACGCAACCGTCCCCTCCATCCCCCCCCTTGACGTAAATCGTGATGCGGTCGAGAAACATGTTCAGTGCCTGGGGGGGGAGAAATCGAAGACAATCTCCAGCATAGAGTTCTGGCGTGGGGGGAACAAGAATCTCTCATCCCGGCAGTGAGATCCTGAATGTTCTGCAGCGCGGTCTTCAGCGCACGAAAAAAGCCGCTTCGCGGATCCCCGCGAAACGGCAGTGACACACAAGCTGAAACTAGGGAGTGACCAACGGCGTCTCGTTGGCTCCCTCGGATGAGAGTTCGAAATTGAACTCATTGGTGCCCTTGTTCACGTCTTTTTCGAACTGCGGCTCCATGAAGTACTTCCTTGGCAACTTTGAGAAGTGGATACCCTTCTCAGGCTGCATGGGCTGATCGAACTTCACTTTGCACTTTCCGACAGGAGCCCCCTTCAAATCTTTGGCGTAGAAGAGGGTGAACTTCCCTTCCTTGTCGGTCTCACCAATGGCACTACGTGCAGAGACCTGCGATTCGAAGAAGACTTTGATCCCCTCTTCCGGTTTGCCATCCAACAAGACCTTTCCGGTCACCTCGCCCAGAGGTGGGAGATCGGAGGCCCCGCCCCCGCAGCCGCTGAACGCCACCAAACCAGGCAGCAGCAACAACGCAAATCGCGAACGCAATCCTCGCATGGGTAAATCCTGGTTGTGAAACACAGTCCGCACACCAGATCTGAAGTGCCCGGTGTGCGGTTTTTTGGACAAAGATTTGCGGGGCAGACAGGAATCCTAGAACTCACCCAGAACTTCACGGCCGTAGATTGTGGCCATACCGTTCAGAGTGTTGCGGTTGATATTGTCGCTGATGAACTTCACAGAGCCGTCCCCAAGCAAAACATGGCAACCGCCGGTATGGACACTCCCAGGCCCCCAGGCGTAGGTGTGTCCCTGACCGTCATAGTTCATGTTGACTCCCCAGTCGCGAGGCAAAATGACGTGGGTATGGGTGTAGGTATGGATGAACGGACCAAAGCATGCACAGTAGGCTTTTTGAAACGGCGTTTCGATCATGAGCATCGTATTCGATACTCCATCACGAAAATCCTGCAAACGCGCCGCACCATTGATTCCGAAGGCACACTTCAAGTCCTGAGAATAGGATGTGTACATGGGGAGTCCCCAGTACTCATTGAAATCATGCACAAACCCGTAACTGGAACGCCAACCATTGGTAATGAGGTACATCGGCCCCCAGGATGCCGTCTGGTTGTAGGGCTCGTTGTAAGGGGGATCCGAAGGGCACCGATAGACCGACAACGGCTTCGAGATATTGGCCGAGTTGTCGACATACGGAGGAGAAATGCCCAGGTTGTTCCAGTCGGTCTGGCCAGTTGCCAGGTTGAAATTGATCTGGTTGTACAACGGAGTCTGGTCCAACTGCGGCAGCAACAGCAGATAGCCCGTCGTGTTACGGACGGAACCAGGTTGCATCCCATAAGTGTTACCATTGGCCCCGGCCATGTAACTGCCGGGATTAATCACTGAGGGAGGCATGACACCATGGGTGTCGTGGTAGTTATGAAGCGCCAGACCCAACTGCTTCATATTGTTTCGGCACGCAGTCCGCCGAGCCGCCTCTCGAGCCTGTTGAACAGCAGGAAGCAACAAGGCAACCAGAATGCCGATGATGGCGATCACCACCAACAATTCGATCAGGGTGAACCCCACGCGTGGGGTTCTTTTAGAACGTGAAGACATCATACGCCGACTCCCTAAAGAAAACGGGAAACAGAAAAGAACCAAAGACGACTTAAACTCGACGCGGCAGGAGCAGTCCTTGCACCAACCACGGGAAGCGACTAGGCAACGTCGAAAGTTCAAGCTTGGCAGGAAGGTCGCCAGAACAGCAACAAGATTCCCCGTCAAGAGGTCCAAGTCGGACTCTCGACACTTCAACAAATCCAAATCCGTTATGCAAGAAGAAAAAGGCGAAAATTTCCCACTTTCCGGGAAGGAACTTGCCGCTCAGTTCAAGCAGCAATTGGTAAGTCGGGAAACCGCTTGGAGGGCAACCATTGACCTCCATAGGATGGTTAGCACCACCCAATCAACCTCCCCCTTAGCAATTCAGATGCCAGAAATCTCCTGCAGAAATGAGACACAAAGAACTGTCTCGAAAAGGGGTTAATTGAGCCGCTACCAACCCCAGAACGCCCTCTTGAGATACAAAGCAGTGGATCACGACGCTCAACAGCACGACAATCTGTGCACAACCAAAGCGCAAGTCCGGGATCCTCCCTGAGATCCAAGTCGACCTTACTGGTTGTCAAATCTTCACCCGGATGGCTTGACTGAAGGAACATTGCCAGTTCCCTGATCTCGCGTTGAACGATCGGTGAGTGTTTCTTGCTTTGGACCAAGCCTGCTCAACTCGGCCAGTTGATCGTATTGGCTGATTCCCGTCGGTCGCCCGTGATGTGCTTTTGCACATATTCCAGCGCCTCTTCGACCTGATCGGCTTGAACCAAAATCAGGTCCCGTGGCTTCAACATGCGCAAGCCAGCTTCGATGGCTCGAAACTCACCTCGCGTTTCAAAAATCTCAGTGACACGAGTTGATTGAGCCAAGCCCCTCCGCATCAATGCGACGACCTCCCCATCGGCACGCCCACGCGTACACTTGTCCTCATAAATAATCACATGATCAAAGGCGTTCCCAAGGATCTCCGCCTGCTTGACGATGTCCACGTCCCGACGATCACCGGCAGCCGTGTAAACAACCAACCGGCGTTCGTGGGGCAGTTGACCGATCGCATCGATTAGGGCCAGCAGAGCATCGACGTTGTGGCCGTAGTCGACAATCAGGGTCGCCCCAGCAACCTGAAACAGATTGAAGCGGGCGGGCGCTTGGCGAGGATCTCCCACGAATTCCCGAAGTGTCTGACGAATGGCCGGCAACGGGACCCCACATGCCCACGCCGCCCCCACCGAGGCCAGAACATTTTCTACCTGAAACCCCAAGATCCCTCCCTGGGACAGCGGGATTTCGGCCAAGGGAGCCACTTCTTGCTCCCAACCCGCCTCCGCCAAAACCACAACCCCATTCCGAACACACACAGCCCGCCCCCCGCGAGCTCGATGAGCAATGATGAGGGAGTGTTCACTGCTCCGGGCGAAGAAGATTACTCCTCCCGGACAGTAAGGAGCCATCGCGACCGTCATTGGATCGGACGCGTTGAGCACAGCGAAGCCCGTGGGGGCCACGTTTTCGACGATCACGCGTTTGACTGCGGCCAACTGCTCGGACGTATCGATCCCCCCCAACCCGAGGTGGTCTCCCTCGCCGATATTGGTCACAACGGCAGCGTCGCAGAGATCGAATCCAAGCCCCTCGCGCAAAATCCCCCCCCTGGCCGTCTCCAGAACAGCTGCCTCGACCCGCGGATTCAGAAGGACAGAACGGGCGCTCTTGGGACCACTGCAGTCTCCGGTGTCGATCCGGCGGCCATCCAAAAAGATGCCATCTGTGCAGGTCATTCCCACTCGCATACCCTGGTGCCGGAACATTTGAGCGATCAGCCGAACCGTGGTGGTCTTGCCGTTTGTCCCAGTGACGGCGACCGTGGGAACCCTGCCATTTTCCGGGGTGGGAAACATCGTCTCCATGATAGCTTCCCCCACGGGGCGAGGAGTTCCCTCGGATGGTTCGAGATGCATGCGCAGCCCCGGCGCGGCATTCACCTCCACCACGACCCCCTTCTGCTCATCAAGAGGACGACCGACATCCAGACAGACGACGTCGATGCCAGCGATATCGAGCCCAATCACGCGTGCTGCGTCGACCGCACGCGCCGCCATGTCAGGATGGAGTTGATCCGTCACATCGATCGCGGAACCCCCAGTGCTGAGATTCGCATTCCGTCGCAAAACGACCACTTGTCCAAGGCCAGGAATGGAGGCGGGAGTCATTCCCTGTTCGGACAGAACCGCCAAACCGATCGAATCCAACCGCAGCTTACTCAGAGAGGTCGCATGATCCTCCCCCCGCCGGGGATCCTGATTCACCAGTTCCACGAGTTTCTCAATGGAATGGACCCCATCTCCCACAACCTGCGGAGGGACCCGGCGGGCGGCCGCCACCACCTGATCGCCGATCACCAGCAACCGGTGATCGAATCCCGGCGCGAACCTCTCCACGAGAATCGAGGAACCTTCTTCACGTGCCGCCGCATAGGCCGCCACGACCTGTTCACGGGTGGTGAGATTCACCGCCACGCCGCGTCCCTGGTTGCCATACTGCGGTTTGACAACGACCGGTGGGCCGATCTCACAGGCCGCCTCCCACGCTTCTTCAGCATCCTTGACGGGACGACCTTCGGGGACGGGCACTCCCACAGCGCGCAGCAGAGACTTGGTCAGCTCCTTGTCCTGGGCGATTGATTCCCCGATGGCGCTGGTGCGATCGGTTTCGGCAGCCAGAATACGGTGCTGCTTGACCCCCCACCCAAACTGAACCAGACTCCCTTCGTTCAATCGACGGAAGGGGATGTTGCGGCGGACCGCCGCCTTGACGATCGATCCCGTGCTGGGTCCGAGACGAATATGCTCATCATGTGAGCGGAGGTGGCGGATAAGCCCGCCGAGATCGCACTCGGCATCATGGATGGCGGCATGCAGCACTCGCCGGGCCAGGTCGACGGCCAGTCGACCAGTCTCTTCCTCCCGGTATTCGAAAATTGCCTTCCATTGCCCGGGCTCAGACAGCGCCACGGTCTTTCCAAAACTGACAGGAACCCCCGCCTGCTGCTGCAATTCAAGAGATACTCGTTCCACGGCATGGGCCAGGTTCAAGCTTCCCAGGGGTGTCTCCGCGTGCCCCGCCGCCGGGGGGGCGAAGAGTCGCGGAAACCACTGCTTCAGTCGGGCTTCAAACCCAGGAATCTCCCGCAATGGAAAGTCCATTTCCCGGAGGGCGATCACCACCTCCAACACGGTCAAACGTGTCCAGATATTGGGGCCCCGGAGGGCACGGATCTGGCGAATTTCCATGGTCTGTTCCTGACAATCTCTCGTTTTCTGTCGGCTGGGATTCTGTCTGCTGAACGAAGGCTCTGGCACGCTACCCGTCGGTCGGTTCCGGGACGGGCATTCCATTCGCCACACTACCCGGTCCGCAAGGTGCTGCCCGACGACGCGCCCCGAACCACACCCGGGCCCAGAACGTTGCCGGAAACTCCCAGCCGCTCACTCACCCATCGAACTGCGCTCTCGACCTCGTCATCTTCGGTCTGAACCAGCACGACCTCTCCCGCCTGGCTGCTCGCCAAAGCCGTCTGGAACGCCTGCTGGACGTCGGGAATGTCCACCCACTCCTGGCAGCGGGCCGACCCTTCCTGGCGGGCCCCCGCCCGAAACAACTCCGCTGTCTCGGCTGGCGAGCGATCGTTGCAGGAGGAATCGTGATAGATGAAGACCCGGTCAAAATTCCGGGCCAGCAAACGCCCCTGATCGATCAGGTCCGAGGCGCGACGGCGACGGCCGGCGGAATAGATCGCGGTGCTGCGGGGGGACGGCTCGTTGGCCAGCGCCTGGCAGACCGCCTCCAACGAATCCACGTTGTGACAGTCGTCGACAATCACCGCCACTCCACCCGCTTCAAACCGCTGAAACCGTCCGGGCAAAGCGGGGTCATCGCGGCCAAACGTCTGCAGCCCCTCCCGAATCTGCTCGAACGTCAGTCCGAGGTGCCATGCCGCTCCCACCGCGGCCAGAACATTCGCCGTCTGAAACGGCACCCGTCCTTCTCGCGTCAGCGGGATCTGGCTCAATGGCAACAGCATCGTCTCGACCCCGCCCGAAGCCACCACCAACTGCTGCCCCTCCACAAACACGCAGCGCCCCCCCGACTTCACGTGCGCCAGCAACACTTCGTGTTCACAATCCAGGCTGAAAAACGTGACCCCTCCCGCCGACAGCTCGGCCATCGAAGCCACCTGCGGATCTTCGGCGTTCAAGACCGCCATGCCTGTGGGCAGGACGACATCGACCCCACACCGTTTGACCGTCCACATCTGCTCGGGGGTGTCGATGTAAGCTTGGCCGAGATGGTCGCACCGCCCCAGGTTGGTTACGACCGCGACATCACATCGGTCGAAGCCCAGTCCCTCGCGCAGAATGCCCCCCCGCCCCGACTCAAAAACCGCGGCTTCCACCAACGGGTTGAGCAACACCTTCCGGGCGCTGCGGGGGCCGCTGCAGTCACCTCCTTCAATCAACCGTCCCGCGACTCGGATGCCGTCGGTTGACGTCTCCCCGACCACCACCCCCTGGCTGGTCAGCAAATGATTGATTAACCGGACCACCGTCGATTTGCCGTTGGTTCCCGTTACGCTGACAATCGGAATGCGGCCCGATTGGCCCGGAGAAAACAGCATCCCGACGATCGCCTCGCCGACCGGGCGCGGTTGTCCGACCGAGGGCTTCAAGTGCATCACCAGGCCAGGCCCTGCATTCACCTCCACCACCACCGCGCCCTGCTCTTCCAGGGGCCGTGAGATGTCTTTGGCCACAATGTCGAGGCCGGCGATATCAAGACCCACGGTCTTGGCCGCCAGCACCGCGTGCTCGGCCACGGTGGGATGCACCTCGTCGGTTACGTCGATTGAAAGGTTGTCGTTCCGCTGGACCAACACAACCTGGCCCGCAGGGGGCACAGACTCGGGAGTGAAGCCCTGACGCTCGAGCTGCAGCAGGGTCACTGCGTCGTACTCGATCAGGCTGAGCGGAAACGTCTCGTCGTCACCCCGACGGGGATCACTGTTCAATTGATCATCAATTAATTGCCGCAGCGTGCTGCGTCCATCAGCGGTGACAGTCACCGCCTCCCCTTTCACCGCGGCGACCAGTCGGTCTCCCACTACGAGCAAGCGATGCTCCTCCCCACGGGCGAATCGTTCGACGATGACCCCCGAGCCCTCCTTGGACGCGGCCTGAAACGCCTTCTCGATCTCGTCGCGCGACGTGAGGTTGGTCGATACGCCGCGGGCATGATTCGCATCCCGCGGCTTCACCACCACTGGCAAACCAATTTCCTGGGCCGCCTCCCACGCATCCTCGGGAGTATCCACACCACGGCCTTCGGGAACGGGAACCCCCACCGCCCGGAGCAGCGATTTGGTCAGCTCTTTGTCTTGGGCAATCGACTCGGCGATGGCGCTGGTGCGGTCGGTCTCGGCGGTCCAGATGCGACGCTGTCTGGCACCATGCCCCAACTGCACCAGGCTTCCGGCATTGAGTCGCCGGGCCGGAATTCCCCGCGCCTCGGCCGCCGAGACAATCGCCAGTGTGCTGGGCCCCAGGCAAACCCGGTCGACCAACGCCTTCAACTTCTTGACTTCGGCAGCCACATCGTAAGGGCGGTCGTAGATGGCACTGAGGAGCAGTTCGCGGCCCGCCATCAGACAGGCCCGGGCGACCTGCTCGTCCCGAAACCGCATGACCACCTTGTAGACCCCCTCTTCCGAGGTCTCCCGGGCCTTTCCAAACCCCACGGGGGTCCCCGCCAGAGTCTGCAGTTCAATCGATACATGTTCCAGGATGTGGGCGGGATACGTTCCGTCGCGCAGACGCTGGAAAAATCCCCCCCGTTCACCATAGCTGCAACGATGTTCGATCATCGTTGGCAACAGATTCATCAGCCGATCGTTGAACCCGGGAATTGATGTGGAGGGGGAATCCTTCAATTCCTGCAGATCCACCCAAGCCTCCAGGACCGGATGACGGGACCAGACATTCGGCCCACGCAAGACCAAGATCTTCCGAATCTCCACGACTTCTCCCTCGGGAAAACCGGTGTCGCGGGTGCCCCCTCCATGAGGACCCCCAGATTCCGCCCGCTCTGGCGAACTCCACCCGGCGATTCACGCCCGGCAAGTCACACCTCGCGAACGACACCAGACGCCTGGCCAAAATCGCTCTTTAACAACGGGACCGTCTTGAGTCGAGCGACCTTGGTCGTGCGCAGAGCGTTCCACAGATCGGAGACGGAGTCTGTCGGGAAAAACGCAGGTCCCTCCCGGCCCCCCCTTCTCAGCGATTGATGGGACACCTATTCTATCGGCCACCGCGGTGAATGTATACCACCCCGCCCTGGACCGCCCGAGGCCTGATTGTGAGCGATTCGTTCGACGACTGGTTCCGCCTGACTCCCGAACTTCGGAGTGCCATCCAGTCGCAACTCGGTCCGCGGGAACAGGTGGCTGCCGTTCTCCGACACGACCTGGGACCCGACCAGAACTACATGCCGGGCCTGCTCGTGCTGACCAATGAGCGGCTGCTCGGCTGTCTCCTCCCTCGGGATGCCGCATTGCCCCGGCCCGCAGAGTGGGTGCCCATTCCGCTCGACCAGGTCGAACAGCTCTCCCTCCGTGACCGGGGCGGGTTGGGCACCCTCGAAGTCCTGTCCCAGGATCGGCGACTGGGCGTCTGGTACTACACCATCGCCTGTGCCGAGTCAGCCAAGGAACTGGTGGATGCCTGGGGTGAGGGGCGGACCGGCAGCCCCCGGGTGCTGCCGGCCGCTCCGGATCAGGGAGTGGAGGAGGGCTTCGAACCGACCGGTGACGCCTCACTGGGATCGCTGTTGCGATTGCTGGGGTTTGTGCGGCATCGGTTTGGACACGCCCTGCTGGGGGCGGTGTTGACCATCCTGACGACCATCGCCGGGATGGTGGCCCCGATCTACCAGAAGTCGCTGATCGACGACTTCATCGCGTACGACACCCAAACCCAGTCACAAACCGCCGCCGACGCCCCCTCCGGTCAGGGGGACCCGTCACCGACCCAGACCGCGCTGACCAAACCCGAACTGCGCAGTCGAGTGATCCATTACCTCACGGTGATGGTCGTGGCTGGGTTGGCCGCATGGGCCTTCGCCTGGGCCCAGGGCTGGGTTCTGGCCTGCCTGTCGGAACGCATCTCAGCCGATCTGCGCAACCGCACCTACGAGCACCTCCAACGGCTGTCGCTCGATTTTTTCAGTGCGAAGCGGACGGGCGACCTTGTGGCCCGCATCAGCTCGGACACCGACCGCATCTGCAGCTTCCTTTCCGACAACCTGATGGATTTCGTTACCGATCTGCTGACGATCATCTGGACCATCGCCGTGCTCTTCTGGATGGATCCCATCCTCGCCACTGCGACGCTCTGCACCTTTCCGCTGGTGGCCTGGCTGACCTTCAGCATCCGCAGCCGTCTCACCCACGGTTTCTCCACCGGCTACCGCGCCTGGGGGGAAATGACCAGCGTACTGGCCGACACGATTCCCGGGATCCGGGTGGTCAAAGCCTTCGCCCAGGAACAGCGGGAGGTCGACCGCTTTCGTGATGCCAACCAGCGCATCGTCGAGGCGAACGATCGTGTGAACGTGGTCTGGACCTTCTTCTGGCCCATGGTCTCGTTCCTGAACCGGATCGGACTGATCGTCGTTCTGGCGGTCGGTTCGTGGCTTATTCTGGGGGACAGTGCCACGGTGACGATCGGCACGCTGTTCGCCTTCAACAGCTATATCGGCGCGTTCTATACCCGCCTCGAGTCGATGAGCCGCATGGCCACGAGCACCCAGAGGGCCGCGGCGAGCGCCCAGCGGATCTTTGAAATCCTCGACCGGGTCCCCAGTGTGCCGGAACCGCAGCATCCCCAGCCCGTGGGCGATTTGCGGGGGCGCATCGAAGCCCGGAACATCAGTTTCCGCTATGGCAACCGCCAGGTGATGGACGGCGTGACCCTGACCATCGAACCGGGGGAGATGATCGGCCTCGTGGGTACGACCGGTGCCGGCAAGAGCACCTTCGTGAATCTCGTCTGCCGGTTTCATGATGTTTCCTCGGGCGAAATTCTCATCGATGGCCGCGATGTCCGTTCGTTCTCCATCTCGGAATATCGGCGCAACATCGGAATGGTGCTGCAGGAACCGTTCCTGTTTTTTGGGACGATTTCCGAGAACATCGCGTACGGCCGCCCGGAGGCGACCCGGGCCGAGATCATCGCCGCCGCCAAGGCGGCCAGAGCTCATGAATTCATTCTGCGGTTGCCCGACGGGTACGACTCGATTGTGGGGGAACGGGGCCAGACCCTCTCCGGGGGAGAGCGGCAACGCGTCTCAATCGCGCGGGCCCTGTTGATCGATCCCAGGATCCTCATTCTGGACGAGGCGACGTCGGCGGTCGATACGACCACCGAACAGCAGATCCAGGAAGCACTCGACAATCTCACCCGGGGACGGACGACCATCGCCATCGCCCACCGCCTGAGCACGCTGCGGCAGGCGAATCGCGTGGTCGTGCTGGAACAGGGGCGCATCGTCGAGGTCGGCAGCCATGAGGAACTGCTCTCCCGCCGGGGGAAATACGCCCAGCTTTACGAAGCCCAAATGCGTCACGGGCAGATGCAAAACCCCGAGGCCGCCAGTGAAACGGTTCCGGTCGAACTCCCCAAGAGCATCAAGTCGCAGCGCGAGGAGTTGGGTTAACAACAGCAGCCCCGTGCGCCAGACTGTCCGCGTCCGGCACCACCACCCGGAAGGCGCATAGCCTCCGGCGCTCAGTTTGAGTGTCGCGGCTCTGGTCCCGGCTCTGCAGCGCAAGCCGCTCCTTGCCGATTCCACCGGCCCGCGCCCCCGTGGAGGTGCTCGTGCCAATAAATCGCCGGGTCACGTCTCCGGGGGCGGTTCAACCGGTTTGGTGTAGTACTGCGAGAGATCAAGGGTCCCGCGGGTTTCCGCCTCCAACAGCTGGATCCGTTTTTCCAGTTGCGACAGCTTGGCCTGCAACGCGGGCACCTGCTGCTCCAGCCCCATTTCCCGACGAGGCCGGGGAACGCTGGGGTAGCCCAATTGCCGTTGCAGCGCCGCAAACATGTAGAGCGGTTCCTTCCCCAGGTTGGCCTTCGCAATGCGACCCTCGCGGGGGCCGAACAGAACCGGGTGGGGGCTGGTCCAGGTGGGATCGCCCTGCATGCGGCGGCGATCTTCGACGAACTGCTGGGACGATCGGTAGATCAATTCCCCAAAGTCGGTCGCCCCCAATTGCAGCCGGGCCCGCAGGATCCATTCCCTCCAGGGAGTTCCCGCGAAATGCGGATCGGCCGCCATGGCCGCCATGCCCCGGTCATAGCCCAGGCGATTGCGGCTGATCGACTCGAACTGATACACGAATAACCCGGCCGGGGTGGCCCCCTGAGCCTTGTAACCCGCCTCATGCTGCAGGATTTCCAGGGCCGTCAACTGGTCGAACTTCGAGCGATCTTCTTCGGCCCGCTGGAAGACAAACGTCTGGAACTCCGTGAAGTAGTGCGGCAACCGCGACATTCCCTGACTGAGGCGCCCGTGCATCCCGACTTCACCCCGCAGGAACTCGATGACAGTGGGAAGCCGGGTGGTCGTCAACACCTCTTCATGAATCGTCGACAAGACCTCCTGGGCTGGCAGGTTTTCGAGCAATCGTTCCCGAAACACGCGAAAAAAGTACGTCTGTTCGATGTACTCTTCCCGGTCCAGGGAGGCGTGCGTAGTGGTTTTTTGGTCCGAGGTCATGGAGCGGCCGCCTCGATCTGGATCAGTTTTTTCCGTTCACGGGCCGCCTCCTTCGTCTGCCCCGCCTCCTCCAGGAATTTCACCAGGTCCCGACGCAGGGGAACCAGCGCGGGGGCCAACTCCAACCCCTGCCGCGCCGCTTCAATCGCAGTGGGCAGATCCTGAAAGACCGCCGCCATCACCGCATAGCGGGCATACACCTCGGCATTCCAGGGATTCACCTCAATTGCCCGCTGCAGATACTTCAGTCCGTTCGCGAAGTCGCCGGTCCGGTAACAGGCGATCCCCAGCATCTTCAGGGTCTCTTCATCCCGGGGAGCGTAGGGGAGCGCCTTCTCAAACCACTCCCGCGACTCGGCGTCTCGCCCGGCGAGGTAGTGCACCGCCCCCAGCGCCTGCAGAACCCGATGGTCGGCCGGCTGCTCGGCGTGAGCCCGTTTCAGAACCTCAACGGTTCCCAGCAGCTTGCGGGGATCCTGCGCGATGAATGTGTAGGCCTCTTCGGCGGAGGCCAAACCCTGGGCCCGCAGCGCCTCCCAAGACTCCAGTCCCTGTCCCATGTGTGCAAAAAACACCAGGGGAGATTCATCGGGGCGATCACTGGGAGGGGGCCCCGGGCGACGCCTGACACGGTGATCCGTCTGCGAGGTGTGCGCGATGTCCCCCGCGGCCCGACGCGGCATGTGACACTGTACGCACGAGCCACGAAATGGCTCGGCCAGCTGGTCGGACCGGGGTGCGGCACACCCCTCCGACCCGTGGCACTCGGCACAGCGCCGGTTGAAAAACACCTCGTTCTCGCCCGATTCGGGCACACCGTGCGGGTCATGGCAGCTGATGCAGCTGAACTTCCCTTCACTCTCCTGGAAGCAGCGACTGGAATACATCTCCTGCACGTGACTGACCGCCTTGTCGGGGGTCCCTTCCGAGGTGTCGTCGGGATGGACCAAAATGGTCAGCACCTCATCCAAACCCTGTCCGGGACGAAAGTCGAACACACTGCGCCCATACCTCGGAACGCGCCGCGCCAAAAGGTGACACTGAAAGCAGACGCTGTCCCGTTTCCAGGGTTCGAGCTTGTCCGGATTGACGATCTTGAGATCGGTGCCGGGGGCCGGCCTGACCCCACCCTCCAACATCTCGATGTGGGCACGGCCGGGACCATGGCAGCGCTCACAGCCAATTCCGAACTCCAGAAAGTGGGGAGCCCGATAGACATCAGGCGTATTGGCATCGGCGACCTGCATCCGCCCCGCATGACACGAGAGACAGTCGTCGGTCACACGCCGTTCGAAACGTGTGGCCGATACGTCGAGAGAGTATCCGGGGGACAGATCCCACTTCTCCCCCTGGCGATACCACGAGATGGGGGATTGATAGAACCGCCCGCCTCGGTCGATCAGAAACGACTTTCCACGGACACCCGACCCCAGCGTGTAGGGGACCTCAACCGTCTGCTCCACCACCACCCGGCGACGTTCGTCGCGCAGAATCTCGCGATGAACCACCGTGTCCACCGCACAGTCGACCGCATACTCAAAGGGACCGGTCTGAAAGTGAACAGGGCTGTCGGGCGAGACCCGCGGTACATCCTGGGGATGGTTGACCGACGCGGCCTGAAACATGGGGTGCCGTTCATATCGTTGGGCAATCTCAGCATGGCAGACCGTGCAGGCCGCCGAGCCCACGAACTGATCCGCATCGGCAGGTGCCGCCGGTTTGGGAGGAGCGGGCAGCAGTGCGACCGCTGCACCAGTTCTCGCGCCGCCCGGTTCCCAATTCCACCACGAACCCACCGCCAACGCCCCCAGCACGGCCAGGGCCAGGCCAACAATCCAGAGGGTCCGAGAGCGTTTCAACCGAGCCATGCGCGGGCGAGAGCCAGAGGTGCCGTCGAAGAATCCTGTACGATGTTAACACTCGGGCCGAGCCACCGTCGCCCGATTTCCGCTGAATTTCGGCAGGGAAGCCACCAGGCCGCAATCACGACCGTGTTTCCCGCAGGAGGCATCGAGAATCCCAGCCTTGGGCGGTCGGGGCAGGCTCTGTCGGTCAGGTCGGGGCTACGGTACCATAAATCCGTAGTAATAGACGAGCAATCCCGTCACGGCGGTCCCCGTGATGTCGATCGCCGACAGCCAACCCAGAATCTTGTGCAGGCGACTGTGCGCCGCCGGTCGGGCCGGGGTCGGGAACCGCCGCCAGGCCAGAAGCACCGTCGCCGTCCACAGAAACACGGTCGAGATCGCAAAGAACAGGTGCACGAACAACAGCGAACGGAAGCTGGCCAGTTCCTGGGGATCGAGTGGGCGCGACCGCTTGGCAAGGATTGCGTTCACCCCTCCCTGCCACTGCATGTCGACCTCGAACAGTCCCACCGCCAGCAGCAGCACCGCGGCCAGCAGCAACTGCAGCCGCTTATGCAGCTGATAATTGCCCCCCCAGCGCACGACACCAATGTTGAAGATCAGTAGAGGGACCACCACGAGCAGCGCACAAACCACCACATCCAGCATCAAAGAGGCCGGATAGCCCAGAAAACCGTTCGACATGAAATGAGCCGGGAAGAAGGTTGACGGTCGAGTCCACACGTGCCGCGAGATGCCCGAAACCGCCACGGCGTGATCGATCGGGCCGCGGGAACCGCACGCATCGGTATCGGCCGAGGCATGGTCTGGCGAATCGCACCCATCGTTCTTAATATAGGCTTTCCGTCCAGTCTTCCCCAGCCACACCAGCCACGCAACATGGTTGCGCTGAAGATTTGGCATTTGACTTCCCCGCCTCATCACGAGACCGCCCCATGCGCCTGTCGCGACTCGATCGTTTCCTGGCAATCCCACTTGCGATCGGCCTTCTGGCTGGTCTCTCGGTCGTCTCGTTCGGGGCGGATGCTCCCGAGAAGCCGGCTCGGATGCTGATGGTGACCACCTCCAAGACGTTCACTCACGATCCGGTCCGCCGTAAAGATCAGCAGTTGGCTCCCGCGGAAGTCGCGGTGACGCAGATCGGCCAGCAGACCAAGCTGTTCACCGTCGATTGCACTCAGGATCCGGTCGCCGACTTCACTCCCGAGAATCTGAAGAAGTATGACCTTGTGTTCTTCTACACCCAGGGGCCGAGCCTCGAGATTCCCGAGCCAGCGCTCGATTTCTTCTTCAACACCTGGCTGAAGCAGAAGGGGCACGGCTTCATCGCCACTCACTCGTCCACCGACACCTACGGCGGCTACAAGCCGTACTGGGACATGATTGGCGGAACCTTCGACGGGCATCCCTGGAATGCCGGCGACACCGTCACCATCACCGTGCACGACAAGAACCACCCCGCGACAAAGGTCTGGGGAGATGAGTTCCAGATCCGGGACGAAATCTACCAGTACAAAAACTGGCAGCCCGAGAAGGTCCGCGTGCTGATGAGTCTGAACATGGCCAAGACCGGCACCAAGAAACCCTACCACGTCCCCGTGGCGTGGGTGAAGAACTATGGTGACGGCCGGGTCTTCTACACCAACTTGGGTCACAATGCTGAAACCTGGGCCAATCCCAGGTTCCGCGACTCACTGATCGGCGGGATCCGCTGGGTGATGGGTCTGGAGATGGGGGATGCCACCCCGAATCCCGAAGTCTCGAAGGCGTGGCACGAGAAGTCGGTCTCCGACGCCGCCGGCAAGTAACACGACCTGGTCTTGAGCAGCCTGTCGCAGCGGGAAAAGGCTTCGACAGGCTGCCGACATTTTGCAAAGGATGGCCCCCACCGTGACGACCGTATCCGCACCGATGCTGCTGGACGGCGTTGAGATCGTCGACACCTTCGCCGAGGCGTTTCCCATCACCGGGACGCGGTTGATCATCACCGCCTGCTCGCGCAAATGGGCCTGGACGGCGGCCACGGTTATGACGGGAAATGCCACCAGCGTCATCGCCTGTGATTGCGAAGCGGGAATCGAGCGATTTCTATCGGAGTCCGAAACTCCCGACGGCCGCCCCGGTGTCAGCGTGCTGGCGTTCGCGTTCAGCCGAGACGCCCTGGCAAAAGCACTGGTCCATCGCGTCGGCCAGAGCGTGCTTACCTGCCCGACCACCGCCTGCTTCAATGGCATCACTGAGTGTGCACCTGATCGGCAGATCTCGGTAGGAGGACAACTGCGATTTTTCGGAGACACGTGGCAAACCTCCAAGAAACTGGGCGATCGGCGTTTTTGGCGGGTTCCCGTTATGGATGGCGAATTTGTCTGCGAAGAGAAGCTCGGCACGGTGAAGGGAGTGGCCGGTGGCAACCTGTTGCTTCTGGCGAGCGATCCAGCCGCAGGCCTTGCGGCGGCCGAATGGGCGACCCGGGCGATCCGCCGGGTCTCCGACTGCATTCTGCCATTCCCCGGTGGGGTCGTCCGGTCGGGAAGCAAGGTTGGCTCCAAGTACAAGACACTCAAGGCCAGCACCAACGAAGCTTATTGCCCCACGTTGCGCGGGGTTGTGAATTCTGAATTACCTCCGGAGATTACAGCCGTCTACGAGATTGTGATCGATGGGCTTTCCGAATCGGCGGTCGCCAATGCCATGCGGGCCGGATTGCATGCGGCCTGCCGCCACCCCGGCCTGCTCCGGGTTACCGCGGGCAACTATGGTGGCAAGCTGGGTCCCTTTCACTTTTCGTTGCGCGACCTGCTGACCTGACCTTACCTTCAGGTCGGTCTGGCTGTCGCTCGACCAGCCATTCATGAGCGACACACCCGATATCGAGTCTCGCCCTTCTGCATCCAGGTTGCCAGAGCCCTGGCGCTGGGGGCTGTACCTCGCCATCATTGCCTTCGCAGCGGGTCAGGGCTGGGCCCAGATCCGCATGGCCACCGTCAAGTACAGCCCAGACCGCTGGCAGGAAGCCCGCCCTCCACACACTCCTTTCTTCAGTGCCAATGATCGCTCTCGCTGGTGTACGGTCTGGTCCCTCGCTGAACGGGGAACCTGGCAAATTGATGAGATCATCACCCGCCCCGGGTGGGACACCATCGACAAGGTCCACGTCGATGGGCATTTTTATTCGTCCAAGCCCCCCTTTGTCGCTCTGCTGGCCACACCCGTCTATCTGACGGTCCGGCGAATAACCGGCAATACGCTCGACTCACAACTGCATGATTCGGCCCATGCCGTCCTGCTGTTATTCAACCTGCTTCCCTGGGTCCTGGCCCTCGTGGTACTGGCCGGACTGCTCGAGCGCTTCGCACAGTCCGAGTTCGCCCGCATCTTTGCCCTGCTGTTGGCCGCAACCGGCACCTTCCTCACTCCGTTTCTCATCACGCTCAACAATCATACCCCGGCCGCGATCTGTCTGATCTTCTCGCTGGCCCCACTGTGCCGGTTGATGACGGGCCCGGTCCATCCGCTGCACTTTGCGATTGCGGGCTTTTTCGCCGCCAGTTGTACGTGCTGCGAACTTCCCGCCGCCCCTTGGGGTGTCGTCGCGTTCGCAGTCGCCTGCCGCGCGGGTTGGAGGCCAACCCTGACATGCTTTGTGCCAGCAGCGCTAATTCCTCTGGGCATTTTTCTTGCCAGCAACTGGCAGGCCACGGGCAGTCTGGTTCCCACCTATGCATCGTTTGGAGCCGCTGAGAACAATCCCTATCACTACATTGTTGGGGGTATTCCCAGTTACTGGCTCAATCCCTCCGCCATCGATCGGGGAGAATCGTCGCCTTGGGTGTACCTGTTTCATTGCACATTCGGACACCACGGAATCTTTTCCCTGACGCCGATCTTTCTTTTGTCCCTCCTCGCGTGGATGACACGGTCCAACTATCGGGACCCCATCAGCAAATTCGTTCTGACAAGTGGCCTGGGGCTGACGATCTGGGTCCTGGTGTTCTATGTATCGCGCACACAGAGCCTCAATTACGGTGGCGTCACCAGCGGATTGCGCTGGGCGTTCTGGCTGATTCCCCTGTGGGTTCTGGCCATCGTCCCCGTGCTCGACCGCTGGCAAGATTCCCGGATTCTGCATGTCGTCGCCGCCACACTGCTGGGAGTCTCGGTCTTCTCGATCACAGTCCCGCGTGACAATCCCTGGCAAGCTCCCTGGTTGGTTCCACTCTGGGCCCAGTGGTTCCCACCAGCCAGACAGAACTCGCCGCCCATCGAGGCCTCACCCTCTTGGATCCTCAGTCCTCCCCAACTGGACGAGCCCCAGCGTCCATTGGTCGCCCGGTATGCCGCGCTCGGAACGTCCGGCGGCGTCCGGGAATTCACCCTGACATTCGCGCGTTCCACTGCCACTGGCCCCCTGCTCTGTCGGGTTGAGCCCCTCGCCGCGCTGCTGCCGGGTGTCGAACTTCCCCCTGCGGCGACACTCGAATTCGCGTTTCCAGCCCCCTTTCCCAGCGGCCCAAGGGAAACCAATTCAACCTCGGCTCAACTCAATCCCCCCGAATCGAACCAGGCCGAGGGAGCCGCCGACGAACTTGTCCAGAAGTTTTTCAACGGGCTGCCGTCAAACGTGACATACCGTATCGATCCCCGTCCCCGTTACATCAAAACTCGCCTCCGGGACGACGCGTTCGAATGTCGGCTTGTTTCGGCATCGGTCCTGCATCAGGCGGCCCCCCATCTTCCCCAAGCCCGCTACCGCCGCCAGGTCTGGTGGTGCACCGAACTTCCCTGGGGAGCGGTGCAGATCGAAGACACAGTGGCCGATGCCGTCGACAATTCCGTCATCGCCCGTTCACGTTGGCGGCTCTCCGCCTGGCCAACCCAGGACGAAGGGCCTCCCTCGCGGTAGCTGCCAATTGGTCGTGGGGACTCAACGTAGCCAGTCAGCCAAAAACAGTTGACTGCTTCCGTCCGCCGCCCGGGTCGAAGTCCACATCAGTTGCTTTCCGTCCGGACTGAATACCGGCAACACATCCATCTTCTCGTGATCGGTGACTTGGGTCACAACGCCCCCTTTGGGCCGCTCCCTGCTCCAATCAATTTCCATGGTGAACAGGTGGAAGGTGCCCCGGCCAGTGGTGTAGTCGGCACCCGACCAAATCAGATACTTTCCCGACGGATGGAAATACGGGCACCAGTTCACGTGCTTGAGGTTGTTGGTCAACTGCACCTCGACCTGCCCGTCGACGGAAATCAGGTACAGCTGCAGCATGTCCTTTTCTTCCCGATCACTCCGGAAAACAATCCACTTCCCGTCCGGTGAGAAAAACGGACCACCGTCGTAGCCCGGCGCGTTGGTGATCTGCCGCACCTCGGTGCCGTCGGAATTCATGATGTAAATATCGGGGTCACCATCCCGGGTCGACGTGAACACGATTTGCCGACCGTCGGGAGAGAAGCTTCCCTCCGCATCGTAACCAGCGGCATCAGTCAAACGGTGCAGTCCCGTGCCATCGAACTTCACCGTGTAGAGATCCATGTGAGGATCGAAATCCCACTGATACCGCCGACGCCCTCCCTTGGCCGCCTCTTCCCGGGCCTTCAATTCGGTCACGTCAATCTGGGGATCGGTGTGGCTGGAGGCGAAGAGTATTGTCTGCCCATCCGGAGAGAAGTAGGCACATGTTGTGCGCCCGCGTCCAGTAGAGACCAGCCGCGGTTGTTGCGAATCCTTCGGCTGCGTATAGATCTGATAAAACGGGTAGCCGATCGGGTACGCCTGATACACAAGCTGCTTTCCGTCGGCAGAGAAGTAACCCTCCCCGGCCCGCGGCAGTCCCTGGGTGACCTGCCGCAGATTCGCCAGGTATTTCGATTCTCCGGCCGTCAAAGCTGGAGCGGGCCCGGACTGAGCCCTCGACACTGAACCGGAAAGCACAGCAACCAATCCCAGGGCCAGACGTACAGCGGTGTGCATCGCAGCAACTCCTCGTTGAGAACAGTTCCGATGTGACGGTTCATTCTAGAAGGCAACCCGCCGTGTGTCGCATCCCCTCGAATGACGAAAACTCTGGCGGGAAGGGTAAACTTTGTCGGTCGGGAAGTTTCCGGAAGCGTTGTCGGTTGTAATTGGGGGCGGGGCGCGTTCAGGGGAAGGCCCCAGGTTGGTGGGATTTGTACTCGCGAGGTCTTTCCCCGGTATTCGATACGAGAAGGGTCCATTGTGCCCCTCCGCCCGCCCGCTCGATCGCGTGTCGGCAGACCTGCCCCCCAGACGGCATGCTGTCCCGATTTTACAAGAACTCCAGCCGCACCATCCTATGGCTGCTCGCCCTGTCGTTCCCGTTCATCCACTGGCAAGCCCAGTCGATCCGGTCGAACAACGACATTGAGACATGGCTCCCCGTGGAGTCCCCTGTCCGGGCCGCGTACGAGCAGTTCAAACGCGACTTCGGTGTCGAGGAACTGGTCATGATCGGCCTCGAGACACAGCGTGTCTCCGAGCGTCAGATTGAAGCCCTGTGCGGCCGACTTGACCGGCTGCCCGGCGTTCGCCAGTGTTGGTCTCCGGGTCGGCTGCGGGGCACCATGACCGAGATGGGTGTTCCCGAAGAGCAGATTGCACAGCGTCTGCGGGGCCTTGCCGAATCGGACGATGGCCATCTTGCCGGCGTCGCCGTGCTGCTCTCGGCTGCCGGTTTGAAAGATCGTGCGGGAACAGTCCGCGATGTCGAGGCCGAACTGAAGTACGCGGGTCTTTACGGACCTCATACGGCACTGTCCGGCGGGCCGGTGGTCATCACTGAGATGGATCGCCTCGGTGGGAAGAAAGAAAACACCAAGTTCTTCCTCATCACGCTTGTCATCTGCCTGCTCCTTCTGCGGTACTGGGTGAACGACTGGAAGCTCGCTTTTTCGGTCCTGGCCCTCACGATCTGGACCATTGACTTCACCCTGGCGGTGTTCAAGTGGTGCGGCGGTGAAATGAACTTCATCCTCGGCGCCCTGTCGGTGATGGTGATGGTCTTCACCCTCGAAGCGTCGATTCACGTCATCCACTACTTCCGCGAGTCGCAGCACTCCGCTGACACCCTGGGATCCGCCCTCACGCTCTGCTGGCGGCCCTGCCTCATCTCGCTGATGACCACAGCCGTGGGCCTGTTTTCGGTCAGTGTCACCGACATCGTCCCCGTCACCCAGTTTGGCTACGCTGCCGCCCTCGGAGCCGTCATCGCCATGGCCGGCGGGCTGACGATCACCCCGGCCATCCTGGCTGTGCTGCCGCAGAAACCAGGGGAGGATCATGCTGAAGAGGGTCTGGTCTTCGCCCGACTGGCCCATTGGCTCCTCCCTCGTCACCGTCAGGTCACGGTCGCCTTCCTTCTCGCTGGCGCGGTTGGTCTGGTGGGGCTGAACTGGCTGGAAACGAAGATCGAGCCTCTTGATTTCCTGCCGCAAAACAGCCAGGTCGTTACCGATGTGAACCGCATCCGCGAACACCTCACCAGCCTCGACTCGATCGAAGGGGTTGTCGAATTCAGCGACCCCGCCCAGCCCTTCACCGAGCGGCTGGAAGTTGTGCGGCGGCTGGAACGGAAACTGTCCGGGCATTCCGCAGTCCGGCATGTGATGTCGGCGGCGATGTTCTTCCCCGACCCTCTCCCGGACAATCCGATGAAGCTGCTTCCCATCCTGCAGAAAGCGCAGGCCCAGAGCAGCACCTCCGATTTCGTCGTCGATGGACAACGGTCTTGGCGGATCTCGGCCCGCATTGAGTGCCCCGCAGGCCAGAATCTCTCGCAGGTCTATGACGAACTCAACGCACTCGTCGCCGGTGAACCTCTGCGGCTGACCGGTTTGGCCCCTCTGATCGAACAGGCCCAGCACGAGATGCTGAATGGTTTCTGGAAGAGTTTCACATCCGCCTTCCTCGTCATTGGGCTGGTGATGACAATTGCTCTCCGCTCGGTTCGCATCACACTCCTCGCGATGCTGCCCAACGTGCTGCCCATGGGAATCATTTTCGGATTGCTCGGCTGGATACGGTTCCCGGTCGACATCGGGATGATGATGACCGGCAGCATCGCTCTGGGGATCTCCATCGACGGCACGTTCCATCTGCTGGTGCGTTACCGCGATCAACTCCGGACCGGGATGAGCAACCTCGAGTCGGTGCGGGTCGCCCTGGTCGCGACCGGAGGTCCGATCTTCGAATCGATCGTCGTCTCCAGCATCGGCATGCTGGCTCTGGCCATGAGCAGTTTCGCCCCCACCTACCGTTTCGGCTTGCTGATGGCTGTGCTGTTGTTGGCCACCCTGGTCGGCGATCTGCTGCTGCTTCCCGCCCTGCTCTGCTTCGGCGGTGACTCGTCCCGCACCAAAACCGACGTGCCTCCTCCAGTGTTCCTCGAAAAAAACCGGAAGGTTCCCGTGTCGGTCGCAACTCGAGACAAGGTTGCCTGAACGTCTGCTCAAGGCTTGCTTCTGAACCATGGCCTCGGTCCGGCGGGCAATTGACCCCCCGGACTTGGCCCCTAAAATGGGAGTTTCCATTGGTTTTCCTCCCGGGTTTTCCTCCCGGGTTTTCGGAAAACTCTCCGCGAGGGATGTGAGTGAACCGCGGAGTCGCCTCGAACCTGTGTGAAGCCAAGGTCGGCTTGATCTCCAGTCATGCCCCTTCGTGGCGGCGGACTGTTGGGATCGCCGCATGGGGTCAACCTGGATTGCATCATGAAGGACTACGTGTTGATCACCGGAGCCACGGGGCTCCTGGGACGCTATCTCCTGCGGGATCTCACTCTGGCCGACGCGCGGCTGGCGGTGCTGGTCCGACCGGCCCGCAAGGCTTCCGCCTTGCAGCGGGTCGAGAACGTCATGTGCTACTGGGAGAAGGATCTCGGGCGTCAACTCCCCCGGCCTGTGGTTCTGGAGGGGGAAATCACCGAGCCCGATCTGGGACTCGATTCGCGGGGCATTCGGTGGGTCGCCGAAAACTGCGGCCGATTCCTGCATAACGCCGCCAGCCTCACCTTCGAAAGCACCAGTCCCACCGGGGAACCCTGGCGCTCCAACATTGAAGGCACACGCAACGTCCTGGAACTGTGTCGCCACGCCGGTATCCGCCAGTTCCATCATGTCTCCACGGCGTATGTCTGCGGTCTGCGGCAGGGGCTGATCCTCGAGACCGACGTCGATGTCGGCCAGACCCTGTCCAACGACTACGAGAAGAGCAAACTGCAGTCGGAACTCGCGGTCCGCAATGCTCCCTTCCTCGACCAGGTCACCGTTCACCGCCCGGCCATCATCGTCGGCGACTCGGTCACCGGGCACACCACCACCTACCACGGCTTCTACGCCCCCCTCCAGGCGGTCGCCGCCATTTCGATCGCCGCCGAACGAACCGCCACGGGCAACATCAACGAATCGTCCCGCTTTCCCCTCTCCGGACATGAGACCAAGAATCTCGTCCCTGTGGACTGGGTCTCGGCTGTGATGACACATGTCTTCACCCACCCTGAACACCACGGGCAGACCTATCACCTGACTCCCCGGCACCCCGTCACCTCGCGACTGCTCGCCGATGTGATTGAGGAGACCATGGGTCTGTATCGGGTCCGTTTTGAAGGGGGAGGACGCTCGCTGGTCGGCCTGACCGAGAACGAGGCTCTGTTCGCCCAATTGATTCAGGTCTACGCCTCGTACTGGAAAGATGACCCGATCTTTGACACGAGCAACACCGATCGGGCGGCTCCGCACCTTCCCTGTCCCCACATGAACCGGAAGGTGCTTTTGATGATGGCCCGCCACGCGGTCTCCATCAATTTCACCTCTCCGCGCGATCGCCCGGTTACCCCCGTCTTCGATACGGCTGGATGGCTCGAGCCGTTGTGCGAGGCCCATCACGCCGCCCAACCCTCGCCCGAGCCCAAGATTGCACTGCGTGTGCTGGGGCATGGTGGTGGTGATTGGACGCTGGGCTTCTCGGGCGGACGACTGGTCACCGCGACCCCGGGGCTGCCCGAACGAGGTTCGCCCCTCATTGAGACCTCGGTCGATACGCTGCTGCAACTGAGAGAGGGAACGATCGGGGTCCCGGCCGCTCTGGCCGCAGGCCAGATCCGGCCCCAGCAGGGTCTCCCCCCCTCCCACGCCCAGCAAATCGTCGACGACCTCCTGGTCATCACGTCCGAAGCCCAACAACTCCGGGCCTGAACGCCCCCTTTCGCTCATCCTGGTCCTCAGGACTCCCTGCCGGTCACGGGCCGGCTGCCATGCGGCAGCCGGCCCGTCGTCGTTTGACGAGGATCTCGCGCAAGCCGAAGGCACTCTGATCCAGATCATCCCTCCTCCTCCGCCCGGGGTGTCAATCGCTTCGGCATCTCTCCCACGCCGCCCGGCGTTCCCGTGAGAAAAGAGGTCTGGAATCGATTTTCGGCACGCATCGCAGCCAAACCTCCCATTTTCGTCAGCCCCCCCACCTTCCAATCGATGGTTTCCCGAAGATCGACCAGAGAAAGGTAAATCTTGCAACCGGGTGGCAGGGTGACTATTTTCAAACGGTGCAAGCCCTTTCCGATGGGATGGGACTGCCAGTCTGAGCCATTGCATTCCCGGGTCATGACGACCCATCGCAGGAGACTCAAGGATGAGCGCCCTTCGGCTGTTTGCCCCCGTCGAACTCCAATTGTTTCCCCGGGATGACGTCTCTGGCCCCACCCTCTCCCCCATGACGGGTGATGACGACGTGGCGGTCCTTCCGTTTCCCGGTTTCCAACACCAGGGGAGCTGGGGGCGATCCGGCACCACGCCCCGTCATGTGTCTCGCAAAGACTTTGAGTCGGCCGGTGCGCAAACACCGCTCGACCGGGCCCGGCTGCTGCACACCCATCGCTGCTGTCCCGACTGTGGCCGGGGGGGAACCGTTCCCCGGGAATCGGCCGACCCCCAGGCGATGTGCGCCTCGATGCCAGTTCCCGGTTCATCGACCCTCCTCGGGTTTGGATGTCATCACTGCGGACATGAGTGGAGTGTCTGAGCTCCCCGCCACGGGCAGTCTCTTTGGATCGGTACTCCAACCGGCCTTCCCATGCCCCGCTCCGCGAAAGCCAAGGTTCAGCGGGCGTACCGCTTTTGGTTTCATCAAGCGGAATCTCCATCCATCAGCAGCCTCCGATCCCTCCCGTAACGCCGAACTTTCAATTTGTTGAGCTCCCCAAGGCCCGGTCGCACCCCTGACGAGTTTTGACTTGATAAAGCGGAGCATCGCTCCCCCCTCGGTCGCATGCTTTTGAACCCACCGCGATTTGGCATTCGCACCCAAATCCCCCTTCCTGGCTGCCGAACCCACCTTCGGTTTCATAAAGCGGAATCCGCACCCATCAACGGTCTCCGATCTCTTTCGTAATCCCGGAAGGCGGGCTTTCCAAACCGCAGAACAACTTCGGTCCTCGATGCCCCCCCCGCTCCCCAGGCGCCCCCTGGACCTTTGGTTTAATAAAGCGGCATCCGAATCCATCAATAGGCTTTGATGCTTCCCGCAGCGCCGAACTTCCAATTTGTCGGGGCCCCGAGGCCCGGTCGCATCTCTGACGAGTTTTGATTTGATAAAGCGGAGAATCGCTCTCCCCTCGGTCGCATGCGTTTCAACCCGCCGCGATTTGGCACTCCCACCCAAATCCCCCTCCCCGGCTGCCAAGTTCACCTTTGGTTTCATAAAGCGGAATCCACACCCATCAACACTTTCCGATTTCATCCGTGACCATAGGGCGGTTTTCCGACCTGCCGAACAACGGCGGCCACCGATGCCCCCCCGCTCCCCAACAGCCCCTTCGTCTTTGGTTTAACAAAGCGGAACCCGCATCCATCAACAGCCTCCGATCCCTCCTGTCTCGACCAACATCCAGATTGTCGCGTCGCCCGACCGCCGGTCGCACCCATATGACTTTTGGTTTCATAAAGCGGAGCATTCATCTCTTCCCTCCTGAATCCTGGTCACTCTTTGACCCCCCCCCTGTCTGCCAGCCCGAACACGATTTCCATCTTGTTCTTCTCTGGACGACCACACCTCCGACAGCCCCCCCCCATTCATCCCT
>Ga0315902_10000757_pt1 | contig 54511 bp, 31 predicted proteins | sample LakEriMetagenome_9_FD_203523 | JGI IMG/M metagenome (GOLD analysis project Ga0315902, IMG submission 203523) | Freshwater fungal communities from buoy surface, Lake Erie, Ohio, United States - Buoy 12 MA117 | ecosystem: Environmental > Aquatic > Freshwater > Lake > Lake biofilm | place: USA... | reverse complement strand
ACCGACGGGCTGCAGTGGTGCGTGTGGCGGCCTGGGTGCCTGCGGCGGTGGATGTGGGCCGATGGGATGCGGATTACTGGGTGGCGGCATGCTGGGTCACGGCGGCATGCTGGGTCACGGCGGCATGATGGGTCACGGAGGTATGCTGGGGCACGGCGGTATGATGGGTCATGACCCGTCGATGATGCCCGGAGGAGCGTACGGGATGATGCCGCCCGGCTACGGAAGCCATGGCATTGACGATGGGCTCTTCTGTGGATCTTGCGGCCAGAATGGCTGCTTCCGCTGCGGTTGGGGACTTGGTCTTTTGGTCACAAGCAAGCTACACGGGTTGCTGGCCGGAATGGCTCCCTATAGCGAAGCTGGACTTGCGGCGCAGCGATGGTTTGACGTCGCGGTCGATTCCACTTGGTGGGGCCGATCCAAAGGTGCTGCCAACTACAACTTCTCCTCGCAGGGTGCTGGGACTGGCAATTACGTCCTCTCCAGCAACAGCGTCGATCTGAATGGCGCTGCCCCGGGGTTGGGGGTAATCGTCAACTGCCAGGTGGGGGCTGGTTCGAACCTGGAAGCGGTCTACCAGGGGCTCAATCAGTGGGAAGAATCGGCGGTCGCCACCTCGACGCCAGCAGGGACACCCACCTTGTTCTCCTTCATGAGCGATTTCGGAACCGATCCGCTCAACGGCTACGATGATCCGGATCGTTCCTTCCAGCATCGGTTGGACTACAAATCGGAAATTCACAACGGGGAAGTCAACTTCCGTCGCCGATGGGTCGGACGTTACGGCTGGCTCCAGGGCTCTAGCCTGATGGGGCTCCGTTACATCGATCTAGATGAATCGATGACCTTCTCGGCTCGCGGTGAAAACAACGATACCTTTGCCAGCAACGGATTGCGGTTCTTCGACTACAACACCGGGGTCAGGAACTCCCTGATGGGCTTCCAGGTCGGTGGGGACATCTGGCTGAATATCATCCCTGGTATCAATTCGGGGGTCGAAATGAAGATGGGGGTGTTCGGAAACCGTGCCGACCTGAACTCATCGATCGTCGCCAATTCGATTTCTGGACTCTTCGAGTCGGACGAGTCTTCGAGGACCGCGTATGCGATGTCGTTCTCCAGCACCACGGTCTATCGCCTGACCCACTCCTGGGCGCTTCGTGGTGGTTACCAGTTGCTCTACATCGACAACGTAGCGCTGGCGGCAGAGAACTTCAACAATGCACCACCTGCTCTGATCCAGCCCGGTTCGAACCGAATCACTCGCATCAATAACGATGCGGAAGTGATTTACGACGGAGGATTCTTCGGGGCCGAGTACACCTGGTAAGCTGATCGATGATCAGTTTGGTATGAGAACCTGCCGAAAAAAGCATTGGCCGCAGCAAACCGCTGCGGCCAATGTCGTTGGTACAGAGCAAAGTTTTGCAGCTAGGTTCATTCGACCTTCTGAAGGTCGGCCTGATCGGTCAGCAGTTCAATGACGATCTTCTGAGGTGTCCTGCTGGGGTCGGCTTCGATTCTCGCCTTCAGTCCACTCGACGCATAATCGCCGTAGTGTGGGGAAACCCGCCGGCCGTGATTGTGGTCTCCAAAGGACCTGTCTTCGGTGATGATCAGCTGCTGGACGATGACTTCATGATTCCCCGCCAGTGCACCGTCGCCTGGTTGGAATGTGCTCAGGGTAAAATGGCCTTCCCGGTCGATGGTGCCACGTGCAATCCATCGAGGGGCTTCAGGATTGGCTGCGATCACTCGCCGAAACTCGACCGTCCCAAGTTGCACTGGTTCGCCATCCGGAAAGCGGACCAGACCGTCGACTGGATAGGTTGCTTCTTGCTGGGGGCTGCATCCCAGTATCCCTCCCAGCGCCATTGCAACGGGATAGAAGAACGCGGCATGGTGGAATCGGTTTGGGCGCGCAAGCTTCTTCAATGGAGCGATTCCGAGTTGATGAATGATTCAGGGACGGGTAGCAAAACCCGTGGAACGAGTGGGGTTCCGACCGACTGAGGGCTTAGGCACCCGAGGACTTTGGCACCGGAGAAGTGCAAAGCTGTCAGTCCAACTGAAGCCGTTCCAGCTTCAGATTGTGCCGATTGGCCAGCTGTCCCAGGGTGACCGTGTCGGTAGCGTTGGAAAGGGATCGAATCGAACCGTCCGCATAAAGGAAGTGAGTGATCCCTGGATGCCAACTTCCGAAGGCATAGTAGGTCGATACAACGTCATTGGGACCTTGAGCCAGCGGCATTCCCGGGCCGGTGACACGCGAGCCTGCCGGAAGGCTGTCGCCATCGTAAATAGGGGAATCGTCGGGGAATTTCCCCAGTCGTTCCTGGCTGATGTGCTTCTCCCCTAGCAAGAACGTGTTGCTAAGCCCATCGGTGATGTCGCGGTAACGGTACTTGTCAAAAAAATCGACCGCTTTGCCATTTTCACAAAGAGCTCGGGACGAATTCATCGCCCCGGATCCGTTTCCGCCGTAGTAGAAATCGGAAGGCAGCCCGACAGCCCCCGGACTTAAATCTCCGTGGCAGGCTGCATAATCCCCCGGGACTCCTTCGACCAGCCGGCTACCTCCACGCCCCGGAATCGGGCAGCCGCAGGGAAGCCGCGTGGCCCCTGTAGTTCCCCCTACATTGCGGGAAACCATCATCGACTGGCTGCCCCTTCGTGATGGGCAGAAAAGGATCGGAAACTTGCTCGACGTAAACTCTTTGGGTTGTTCATACCATTTTCCAAAAAGGTCGACGTCGCGGACCAAATTGGTTTGCTCGACGAAGGGCAGAACGTGAGCGAACCAGTTGGGTTCCTCCCCTCCGCAACTCAATTCGGTCGAATCCCCTGGGCGGGGAGCAATTCGGGCGGGAGGCAGGTAGCCACGGGCCGACTCGAAGTTTGCAATCGCGAGGCCCCACTGTTTCAGGTGGTTCTGGCACTGCATTTGGCGAGCCGCTTCGCGGGCTGATTGCACGGCTGGAAGGAGCAAACCGACCAAGGTTCCGATGATGGCCAGGACCACCAACAGTTCGATCAGCGTGAATCCAGGTCGTGGGCACTTAGCCATCGGGTAAACCTCCTCGTTATGAACGGTACAACCCATCTTCCAAATGCTGGAAATTTGGGATTCCCCCTTCACTCTCCCTATATTTCGCTCCGAGAAACAAGCAGGTCAAGAGATTCCCGACGCGGAATGCGATTTGCCACAACCTGGGAGGAGCTGTTCAGGTTGTAGCAAAATTGTCGCTGGCTGACGGAACTCGAGGAACCCTTCGCCCATCACAAGCGGAGGGCAGTTTGTTGACAGCCCAAGGGCCCCAACTAGAATCGAAAAACCCCTCCCTTGCCCATTTTTCTCATTTGAAAAGCCCATTTTCGACCACGGACTGGGCGAGATGAATGTGTTTCAGGGATGGATCGCGGGTGATGGACTGAGCCAGGTTGGCTCTGGGTCACCCCGGGTGAATTCTAGCAGGGAAGCTCCGCTGGGTCTTCGAACTGGACTTCAAAAAACTGGATTCGAAAGCGCTTTCGTCCGTCGCTCGATCTTCGATCAACTGGTAACGCTGCTGGGGGTGGAATACTGTGGCTTCTCGTAATGGTCAATCGAATCGGCAGGGATCGAACAACGGCCTTCTGGCACGCTTGCTGGGGGGGGAGAGCCTGAAGAAGCGAGCGCAGAAACAGCGTGTCGCGGAGCAGTTGGAGCGGAGGGAGATGATGGCGGCGGACATCTCCCCGCTGACCAAGGGAATCATGGCCCCCTTTTACATGACCGACCAGGCAGCTTATGACACCCTGGCGACTCGGATCCAGAATCGTTCGTCGGGTGGTGGTAGCGGCGAGGCAGGCGAAGGTCTTTCCAACAACCCTCTGACGGTCACCGAAGCAGAGCCGAACAATTCACGTTTGAGCGGCCAGTATTTGCCGCTGGGAACGCTTCCCAACAAGCGGGACATGGTCAACGTCAACGGGTTGATGTCGACCTTCTTCGATGAAGATTATTACACCTTCGACCTCCGCAAAGGGGACATTCTCGATGTTCGCCTGCAGGCGGCGGCCTTCAATCCTTCCGGTCTGGGAGTAGGGCTTTACGAAGCCTCGGGGACCGAGCTCTTTTTTGCAATTGGACCGACGAACGTTCGCATCCAGCGGCCACCGGGAACGGTGCCTCCTACCAAGAGCCCTCTGTTCACGGACGGGACGACTTCGTTCAGCTACGTCATCGATACCGACGGTCGTTATGCGGTTCGTGTTGGCGACGGGGTGGGGTCGTACGTTTTGAATTTGAGGACCTATCGTCCACCGATGGAGCAGGAGACGGTTGGAACCGCGCAGACCCTGTTCCTTGATTTTGACGGTGCCACGATCCGCTCGGAGATCATCAACGTCGACCTGATCACCGGTGTTCCTGGAACGTTGCGGGTGCCTGGTATTGGCAACTACATCGCGGCACTTGGGCTGGAGCCCGACGACGAAGCGGCGTTGATCGATGAGGTGGTGAAGCGAACTACCGATAAATTGGAAACACTAATTGCCTCGACAGCCAACAATGGCTACTTCCAACGGACAGGGCGTGCTGGCGATTTCGACATCACGATCCTCAACAGCAAGGACCACGCAGATCCCTTTGGCGCAGCCAATGTCTCCCGCGTGATCATTGGTGGAACGCAGGATGAAATCCTCGGCGACGACATCGGGTTGCTGGGAATCGCCCAGTCGGTGGATGTCGGCAACTGGGACCGTGAGGAATCGGCCCTGGTAATGCTCGATCTCTTGATCGCCGACTCGTTTGTTGTGCCGCTGAGTGGTCGAGCCACGCAGATGCAGTTGTTTGCGGAACTTTTGTCGATGGTGATCGCTCACGAAGCAGGTCACTTCCTTGGCGGCTGGCACCAGGATCCCTCGAACACTATTTACGGTGTCATGGATCAGTTTTACGATCCATTTGTCTCCAGTGGTGCCGGTCGAGACTTCATCTTTGGGACGACCGACGATCAGCCATTGCGTTTTCTTGAGGACGAGTATTCGCCACTGAATCCAGGGATTCCTCCTGGAGGCTCCGGGGTGGCGAATTCGGACAACGTCCTGGCGTTCGGTATGTCCACTGGGATGAAGGGTGGCAACATCCAAGGGATCCTTTGGCATGACCGCAACCGTAGCGGGACGATTGACCTGAATGAAGAGGGGATCAGCACCTGGACGGTGTGGGCGGACATCAACGGGAACAACTTCCTGGACGCTGGCGAACCGCGAGTCGACACGGCACCCGATGGAAAGTACCAGTTGGGTTTGCCAGTTGGCACCCACACGATTTATACGGTCCCCGGTAAGAACTGGCAGCCCACGGCACCGATTGGCGGCAAGCAGACGGTGACGGTGGCGCTGGACCAGACACGTACCAACGTAAACTTTGGTTTCATTCTGCCTCCCGCAGGGGCGACCGGTTACAAGTTCAATGACCTGAATGCCAACGGCATTAAGGATCAGGGCGAACCCCCGATCGAAGGGATCTGGATCTACTTCGACCTCGATGGAGACGACCGGCTTGACCTTGGGGAACCGGCGACCAAGACGAAGGCAGATGGCAGTTACAACTTGCTGCCGCCTGGACCAGGCACCTACACAATCCGGGAGGTGCTAGATCCTGGATTCATGCAGACCTTCCCGATCGGCGGCGAGCATGTGGTGACCTACGACGGGATCAATCCACCGATCGGATACGATTTCGGAAACCGTTACGCTCTCGATTGGGGCGACGCACCGGCTCCCTATCCCACCACTTCTGCGCAGAGTGGAGCGAACGCTGGCTTCCTGACGGGACTGGCACTCGGAAGTCGCATCGACCTGGAAGACAGCGGACAGCCTAACCCGTCTGCCACTGGGGACGACATCGCGGGTGCGACTGATCCTGTTACCAATCTGGTGATCGATGACGAAGACGGTATCACCTTCCTTCGTCCGCTGGTCGCTGGAGATGCAAACAACAAGTTGGACGCATTCCTCACCAATTCCACCGGGCAAAACGCCTACCTCCACGCTTGGCTGGACGTCAACGGTGACGGTGATTGGAATGACGTCGGGGAGCAGTTGATCAAGAACCAGTTGCTGGTGGCGGGTAGCAATGTAGTTACCTTCGCCATCCCTGCGGGTGCGAAGTTGGGGACCAGCTACATGCGGTTCCGCATGGCTCAGGAAACCAACGTAGCCGTCACCGGTCGCTCGCAGACCGGCGAAGTGGAAGACTATCAGGTCCTGCTGGTGGATTCGCTGAACATCGCTGTCGATGATGCATTCACCGTCGGCAGAAACTCACTCAACAATCCGCTCGACGTCCTCGCCAACGACTTCAAGCTTCCGGGCGAAGTGCTGGAAATCATCTCGGTCTCTGGTGGTTCTCAGGGCGGCACGATTCGCATCAATACGGCGAAGAACGGGATTCTCTACTCGCCCCGCAACGGTTTTGTCGGGGTGGAAACATTCACTTACCGCATCCGCAACTCGCTTGGTGAAACCGATACCGCCACGGTGACGATGACCATTTCGTTCTCCTTTGACAAGCCGGTGGCGGTCGACGACTCCTTCGATGTAGCTACCAACACCGTCAGCTTCCCACTGAATGTTCTGGCCAATGATGTGGAAGGTAAGGGGGGAGCTCTTCAGATCGTTTCTGTGTCGGCACCCAATCAGGGCGGGACTGCGACGATTGGCTCCGGCAACCAGAGTATCCGTTATACGCCTCGGCGGAACTTTGGTGGCACCGAGCAGTTCACTTACACAGCCAGCGATGCATCGGGGAATTTGACCACGGCGACCGTGACGGTCCACACGCTGCCCGGAGCCCGCAATGACGACGTGGTCGGGCTGACATTCCAGGTGACCGACATGGCCGGCAATGCGGTCTCCGCCGTCCAGCAGGGAAGCCAGTTCAAAGTCAACGTATTCGTTGACGACTTGCGTGCTCCCGACCAATTCGTGGTGTCGCCAGGAGTGTTTGCCGCTTACCTCGATCTTCTTTACAACTCCTCGCTGGTCACCCCTGCGGCCGACAGCAGCAACCCCCTGAACTTCAAGGTCTCCTTCGGCCCGTCCTACCAGTTGGGCAAGCGAGGCACGAACGATGTTCCAGGTGTCATCAACGATATGGGGGCTTTCACCAGCAATCCTTCGATGGACGAGCCCAATCCCTTGCTGCTGGCGTCGATCACCTTCGATGCCCTGGCCGCCGGCTTGGTCGACTTCATCGGTGACCCTGCCGATTCGCCTCCGTTCACCGACACGCTCCTTTTCAATACCCCTGCGTCTGCGGTTCCGACCGAGCAGATTCGGTTTGGTAGGACGACGATCGAAGTGGTCAGCAACGGGTTCGAGTTTCCGTTTGCTGTAGACGATTCGCTGGCCGCTCCGGTGAGCGTCAATAGCTTCGATAACGTGATCAACGTTCTTCGAAACGACAGCACCGGAACGACGGGATCGATTCGGCTCATCAACGTCACCCAGCCGTTGAACGGGACTGCGTCGATCGACGATAAGGGAACGACCACTCCTACGGATGATGTGGTTCTCTATACACCCAACTCCGGGTTTTCGGGGACCGACCAGTTCACCTACATGATCCAGGATCCTCGAGGCTTCAGCTCGATCGCTCGAGTCACCCTGCAAGTGGGCTCGGCCTCCGCCGATGATGACGTGAAACTGCGTTTGGAGGTGACTGACCTCAACGGGGTTCCTGTCGATCAGGTGACGGTCGGTAGCAAGTTCCAGCTCCGTGGCTACGTTCAGGATCTCCGATCGGTTGGTTCGGATCTGGGCGTATTCGCAGCCTTCCAAGACATTCTCTATGATTCGGGACTTGTCTCGGTCAACACCAGCGGGAATGCGTTGGGCTTTGATGTAGTCTGGAGTTCCAACTACAACCAAGTCGTCAGCGGTGATATTCGCAACAAGAACTTGATCAATGAAGTCGGTTCCGTGCAGAACGGCACCGCAAGCCTTGGTAATGGCGAGTTGCTACAGTTCACCATCACCCTGACTGCCAATAAAGCCGGTACCGCTCAGTTCATCGGAGATCCGGCGGACATTTCTCCCTTCCACGACACCTTGCTGTTCAATCCACCAGAAGTTGTTCCATTCAACGCGATTCGGTACATCGCCGACTCGGTGGTGATTGTCGGCGGTGCGGGTGGCGGATCGGGTGAAGGATGGACGAATCCCAACAACCGTTTCGATGTCAACAACGATGGATTTGTGTCCCCAATCGACGCTCTGCTGGTGATCAACTCGCTCAACGCCGGTGGCTCCAGGCCTCTCGGGGGTGAAGGGGAAGCCGGAAAGATCTACTTCGACGTGAACTCGGATGGTGCCATCAGTCCGGTCGATGCACTCCAAGTGATCAACACGTTGAATTCGGGCAATGGGGAAGGAGAAGCGGAAGGCGAGGGAATTCTTGCTGGGCCTTCGAGTGATTCCACGAGGACTTCGAATGTCTTGACGATCAAGAGCAGTCGCTTAGCAGCTTTGGAATCGGCAGACGCTGTGGTTCAGCAATTGGCGACGGAAGTTGATCTCGCCGCCTCGGCACCCAGTGGTGGATCGCTGTCGGACTATCTGTCGGCAGCCGATGCATCGCTGGCTGAGATTGGACCTTGGTTGGAAGCTCTTGATAATGGGCTGGACTCGAATACCCTGAACCGTCGCCGCCGCTGATAGCGGTTGAATGGTCCATTCAGAATGACTCCAGGGCCGGGATGAAAGTCCCGGCCCTGGTCTTTTGTAACTTCTCGCCGGTCGGTGATCACCTGCCGGTGACCTCGACGGGACCGAAACACCAGCGACTGCTTCGTCCAGCAGGAACCAATCAGTCCAAAGTCGAACTTCACATTCTTGCCCGTTGATCTCCCTGCCGACCCTCAGGCTCTTCTCGATCGGCGATTGAAGTTTTCTTCATCCATTCCACATCGGCAGGCAATCGAGGAGTCCCCGATTGCAGCTGGTTTGGCCCAGAGTCGCCGCTTCCTGATGGCATTGGGCCAGCGTTGGGATTAGGCGACAAAAGTTGCCGCCGGAACCGAAAGAAGTTCGCTTTTCGCCGCGGGCGACGGTGCGAATCGATTCCGTCGACATGCTTTGCTAGCGGCGGGTGATCAGGAATCTGTCTCCCTCGATAGTGGTATTTGGTGAAGGTTGCATCCATCTTTGCCCAAAAGGGCAGCGACTAGCTTTACACTGAAGGGGTGCATTGTGGCTCCCCAAATTGGCGGTGTTATATGACAGTAGATCCTGGTTCCATTACGCAGTGGCTGCACAAGCTGCAGGCTGGTGATCCGGAGGCTGCACATCAACTCTGGAACCGCTATTATCCGAAGTTGGTTCAAACGGCCTCCAGGTATCTTCGAGGCAGCACCGATCCGGCGATCGAGGGTGAGGATGTTGCGCAAAGTGCTTTCCAGAATTTCTATCGCTCGGCCATCTCCGGAGAATATCTGGAAGTTGGTAATCGAGAAGAGCTCTGGAAGCTGCTGGTGATTTTTGCCATCAAGCGGATCAAAAGGTATCGGTCCGCCGAAGAATCTCAGGTTCGAACACTGGTTTCGTCCGTATCGCAAGAGGACGGCGTGCCGCTGTCGATTGCAGACTTGAGAACGCCAGAGGCAGAAGCTCAAATGGCCGATTTACTGGAGCACTTATTGAAGTTATTGGATCGGGAGGATCCTTCAGGAGAGCTTCGACGCATTGGAGTGTTGTACTTGGAGGACCGAGCTCCTCGTGAGATTGCCAGGCTACTTCAGCGGCGCACGACCACGATCCTCCAGAAACTTCGGCTTATCACGATTCTGTGGGAGAAGTGCGAAGAGCTATGAGGGGATCTGAATTCGATTACCAGCAGGATTCGATGCCTCTCGATCTGTGGCGCAAGATCATCTCTGCAACGCTTGATTATGAAGCATCTCTGAATAGTGGCAGCCGATCCCAGCCGAAAGAATTTGCTGCGGACTATAGCGAAATCCCACCTGAACTTCTGACTCCACAATTGGAGCGGTTGCGGCACGAGGTTCTATCTGGACCTGAGTTCAAGCGATCGGACACTTCTTCCATCCCGTCCGTTTGCAGTGAGCGCTATACGATCTCCAAATATCTGCGATCGGGCGGCATGGGGGAAATCTATCTTGGATTGGATCAGGAGTGCCAGAGAAAGGTCGCTATCAAGAAGATTCGCAGAGACTTCATCCCAAGTCCGGAGGCTCGGCAACGTTTTCACGCCGAAGCCGCACTGACAGCAAGTCTGGAGCACCCCGGCATCATTCCGATCTACGGTCGCGGAGTCGATGAAGAGGGTCGAGAGTTCTACGTGATGCGTCTGATCACGGGAGAAGGTTCAGGAACTCTTTCGGATGCAATTGGGCTGCTGCATGGAATCCATCACGACAGCGATTCGGAAAAATGTCTGTCCAGAGAACAGCAGGTTTATCAATTGCGCGAAATCGTCCGGAGGCTGAAGCAGGTAGCCGATGCGATTGCCTATGCGCACAGTCAAGGTGTTGTGCATCGTGATTTAAAGCCATCCAACATCCTATGTGGAGTTTATGGTGAGACTTGGATCGGCGACTGGGGATTAGCTCGTCGCTTCCAGAAGTCGGCTGACGAAGATCGTCAAACCAACTCTTTGCAGTCTGAGTGTGGCGCATGGGACTGGGCGACAGGACTTGGAAATGCGACCACTGAGATTGGAACTCCAGGATACGCCGCGCCCGAACTGGAGGCAGGCGGGATGCCTGAATGGCTGCCGGGGATCGATATCTTTTCTTTGGGAGCAATACTCTCTTGTGTCCTCCACGGCCATCCGCCGGGGGGCGATGCGGGGCGTCAGGAACGGAGTTTGGCCATTCCCGGGCGGACCTCACTTCAGGCGATCTGCGATAAAGCCATGGCTCGCGATCCTCGGCAGCGCTACCAGTCGGCGGAGGATTTCCGAAGCGATTTACAGAATTGGTCAGTCGGCGATCCGGTCAGCGCGCATCGAGAAAATCTCTGGGAGCAGATGATTCAGTGGCCGCGTCGCAGGTCTTTGGCAGCGGCGGCACTGACCAGCGGCTTGTTGATTCTATTGGCGTCTGGAAGCTTTTTTCTCTGGGTCCAATCCAGCCAAAAAAAGTTGCTGGAATTCCAAGCGACACAACTTGGCCTTGCCCTGGCGGATTCCGCCAAGCTCCTTCAGGAAACCCGAGACGCACGACTTCATGCGGAAAAGTCGAGGGAGATTGCTGAGCGGGAAAGGGAGGAAGCGAAGTTGCAACGTAAGGTCGCTGAGAGCCGGGAATCGTTGGCTTTCGACAGCATGCTTCGCTTCCAGGATCTTCTGGTGTCTAGCCATGAGGTGTTTCAGAATTCAGGACTCAATCGTCTAGAGGATCGGCTTCGCAGCGATTCCAAAGAGGTCTTTCGAAAAATGATTGCTGAGGGAGATCGGAAAACGCTCCCCGGGACCGCTACGGTGCGGCGACTATCTGATATGACGCATCGCATCGCCGGGTTCGAATCCTTGTTGGGCCAGAACGAAGAAGCCAATCGATTGATCGATGAAGCATGCAATTGGATGACAAATTACTTGGATGAAGAGTCTCTCCCCACAGATACCAGGGTAATGATGCAGTTCAAGCTGGGTGAGCTCCGTAGCTTGCAGGGCAATCTATGGATAGGTATCGGGGATTTTCCGAGGTCCCAAAAGCCGCTTGAGGAATCGATCCAGCTACTCAAGCAACTTTCGATCTCCGATCTCAACGAAGACGATCGAAGGAGTGTCGCATCGGCTCTGACCAAGTCCCTCGCGGCTCTGTCGATGCAACGTTTCTACTCGGGGAAGACGGAAGAGGCGAAGAGCTTGCAAAATGAGGCACTCAGTGGGCTCGCCAAAGGACCAAGCCAATCCTATGACGAGGCGAACTCCAGAGTTCAGGTCCACTTCAATATGGCGATTCTAGCCGAACGGACTGGGGATTCTGAGGCAGCTCTTCCCATGCTGGAATTGGCTGCCGTGGCTGCCGAAGAGGCGTTAAAACTGATCGATGAGCGGCCCGGTGGAGTGCGGTTTGAAGATCCTACATTTCGACCCACGAAGGAGCTGCTGGCGACGCGAGCTCAGCTAGTGCTCAGTCGTGCTCGTTTGCTTGTTGCCAAAGGGGAGTTGGCAAAGGCCCGGGATTTGCTGTCCCAATTCCTGACAAAAGAGGAATCGATCCTGATTCAGTCTCCTCAGGACGAACAGGCTCAGAGTGGCTACCAGCAGGTTTCCATCTTTCTGCAGTCGATAGTTGGCCAACTCCAAGGCTTCCCATACGCTGTGGAGGTCGGTAGTAAGCGCATCGATCTCGCAGAGTCGCTTCAAGAGCTGTTTCCGCAATCGATCAGCAATAGGATGTTTTTGGTGCAGGCTCACCATAGTACAGGACATGTCAGCCAGCAGTTCGGCCAACGCGATGCCGCGATCAAGTCGTATCGCAATGGGATCCGGTGCTGTGACGAAGCGTTCGCGAACCAGATGCGGACTGCTGGGTTTATCTACCAGAAGCTGGAACTCGAAGTCCATCTTCTTCAGCTTTTGACCGCTGAGCAATCGACCGAGGACCTCCAAAGGCAGTTGGAGCAAGTGCAGAAGTTGGGAGAGGAGTTGCTGGAAATTCAGGGGCCAGAGGGGACGCAGGTCCGGTTGGCTCGCGATCAATTACTTGTAGCTATTGGGATCATGAAGGAGTCGGGGCGCCAGAAGGAAGCTCTGGAATGGGAAAGACGATGGAAGGTCGGAAAGCTATTGCCCTAGCATTTTCTTTGATAACTACCAGCGCGGCGATCAGAACAGAAGCTGACAGCATCTCCGCAGGTGCTCCAGTGCTGTCTCGCTAGTTTGGTCCATTGATCGGTCGTACAGTTGACCTTGTCGCCATCCCAAAGGAAGTGGGAACTGTCCATCCCGGGCTGGTCTAGAAGGCTTGCATCTGTAGCCCTTGCCCAAAAGGCTTCATCTCTCACTTGCGTTTGGCTACGCGGATTGGCTAGGCGGATCCGTGGATCGGTCGTGCAGTTCCAAGGATCTTGCGATGGAAGCAAACCATCGCGATCCTGACTGGATTGCTGCATTGGAATGTTTCGTGATGAAGACAGATGCTCAGCGAGGTGACCAAATGAGCGGTATGTCGCTTCGGCGCCGTAAAGGGATGCGGTTCGCCTCTTGGATTGGAGTTGCGGGAGTCGTCTTCTGCTTGGTCCTTCATCTGAATCGATGGGATGCAGAGCCGGAGGTTCATCCGTTGCCCTACGATCTAGCGAGGATTCTGGCTGGAATGGCAGTCAGCCAGATTATCTACATTTCCCTGGCGCCTCTGATGACCTACTGGCCGCAAAGTGACAGGATCCTTGTCACCTTCCCTCTCTTCCTGTTTGCTATGCCAGTCAGTTGGCTGATTGAATTCCTGATTCAGCTTGGAATGGATCCTAAATTAGGCTTGCTGATCCCGTTGGTGCTCTTCACTGGATCCTTTCTTTATGAGTCAGGATGCAAGGTGAGTTGCAATTCGGAGGGCTTGTTGAGCCGGAGTGGTTTTCCATTTCGAAGGCAGAGCAAAATCGCATGGAATTCGGTCGAACGGGTTCTATTGGGTGGCATCCATTTTGAAGACAACGGACAGAGTCAGGGGCTCTTGGTGGTAAACGGGGGAGAAAAGTCGATTTCAGTTAGCTCGATTCTTTGGAAGTGGGAGGATGGGTTCCAGGACTACGTCATAAGGATGTCGGAACCTTCAGCAACCATGTGGATGAAGGAGCAGATACGTCGCGATGGCTCGGTTGAATTAGGAGCCATTCAGCTCTACCCCGGCCAAGTGACTTGGAAACGGTCGAGAGCAACACGGCTATTTGGCACTGAGCGGTTTTGGTTGCATCTTTACACGCTGGGGATTTTTTCGGTCCTGGATCGGATTGCCAGCCTCATGGCGCCGTCGTCATCCTGGATGCTGGACCAGATCGAGATCGTTGAGGGTCGCCTGTGTATCGGCGGGGATACAGTGATTCCCCTTCTTGATGTGCCTAATGCTGTTTACCTGCCGAAATTTGCCGGGAATTTGATTCAGGAGATGTATCTGCTTCGCGGTCAGCAATCGCAACGATAGGTTGGGGGGCGAATGCGTATGCACCAAAAGAAAAAACTCGGACTGGCATCCGCCGCAATCCGAGTTTCGAGGTTCGTCCGTACGATCGAGTTCCTGCTACTTCCGAGGTTGGCGTAGTTCCTGGACCTCTCGCTTGAGGATTTCGTTTTCTTCCCGCATCTGCTGGAGTTGCCGGTGGAGTTCACCCAGAGGGCCTGGATGCGGACGGCCTTCCGGTCCCTGCTTCATCGATGCTTCCAGTTCCCTTTGCATTTGGTCGGATCGATGCATCAACTCTTGAGCGATATCGTGGGCTTCAGCCTGCTTCAGATGATTCGCAGCAGCACGCAGGTGTTCGATCCGTTCTATGACTCTGGAATGACGCGGATTCATCTCGGCGTGGCCGGGGCCATGTTCCATTTGTCGAAGCAAGTTCTCCAGCTCAGCAACACGTGCTTCGGCGCCCTGATATCGTCGTTTTTCCTCTTCGTTCGAAGGTGGCTGACGCAATTTGTTCCGCAAGACTTCCAGCTCCTCGGCTAGCTGGCGTCTACGTTCCTGGTTCGGCGCTGCGTCATGTTCTCGTTGGCCATGCCGCAGCTTCTCCATCGCCATTTCGATATCGCGGATCGCTTCGGGCGGGCCGTTGCGCCGAACATCGTTGAGCTTCCTCTCGAGTTGTTCCAGCTCCTCGGCTAGCTGGCGTCTGCGTTCCTGGTTCGGCGCTGCGTCATGTTCTCGTTGGCCATGCCGCAGCTTCTCCATCGCCATTTCGATATCGCGGATCGCTTCGGGCGGGCCGTTGCGTCGAACCTCCATCAACTTCCTCTCGAGCTGTTCCAGTTCCTGGCGGCGAGCTTCGGCATCGGGATTTCCCGATTTGGGTTGGGTGATGGGGGCGAGGATTTCCTTGACCTCTTGCATCAGCGCTTCTCGTTTCTTGCGGACAGCTTGGGCTTCCTCCGGCCGCTCGCTTTTGGCCAGCTGATTGATCATCTCGGTCAGTGCGGCAACCTGCTCGGTCAATTCCATCGACTTCGCGACCCGCTCGGCCATCCTATCGCCTTCTTGCCGCTGCCCTCCGTCCCTCAGACGCTGGGACTGCCGCTGAAGTCGCGTTTGCATCGCTCTGGTGCTGGCTATCCACTGTTCGACCCGTTCGGCAGTTGCGTCTTTTGTTGGCTTTGCGGCGACGTCTTCTTTCTTGCGCCCCTTTTCCTGGGGTGGATCTTTCCGGGAGTTTGCGTCCTTGGAGGTCTTTTCCTTCTCGTCGCTTTGGTCCTGAGACAATTCCTTCAATCGCTTCTTCAACTGCTGCGCACGTTCCTCTGCCTCTTCGGCCCATTTTGGAGCTTCTAGTTCCCGGAAATGTTTGGCGTCCGCGATCGCTACTTCCAGTTGTTCCTGGACTCGCTGGATCAGTCGTTTCCGTTCCACCTGGGGTTCGTCGGAGGCGAGCAGACCGGGTGCGGAGGCAAGATTTGCTAGAAGGCACAAAGCCAGAGGGTAGCGGAATCGCATGGCAGGAATCTCCAGAGAGGATCAAGCATTCACCAAGGGTTGGTCGGCCAGCATCGCTCGCCTGCGAAACACTATTATGATTCCCGCCGATCTCCAATGGAATTGGTGCGAAAAATCGCTTCTCCCTGAAGCGATAGGAACCAACGAAAAATGCCTGGCGGAGGCCGCCAGGCATTCTCGGAGAGTGCGGTTCAGGCTTGCGACGGGCCGCAGCCTGTCGCAGAAGGATCAAGGACTGGCCAGAGATCCGAGAACCTTTTCTTCTTCTTCCTCGGGGATGATGATGCGGGGAGTGACCGTCATCATCAGGGTCGAGGTTTCGCGTCCGATACCGACGTTGCGGAAGAGACGATTGATGTAGGGGATCTTGCTGAGGATCGGAACGCCGCGTTCGGTGCGTCCTTCACGCAGTCGCTTGATACCACCTAGCAGGATCGTACCACCATCGGGAACGGTTACCGTGGTCGACACCGAGGTGGTGCCTAGCGTTGGCAACTGAACCGTCGAACCGGTGACTACCTTTTCTTCATCATCGCGATCGCCGGTCGGCTTGCCGTCGGGATCGAGCACCGAGCTACCGCTGCGGGTGGTGGTGCTTCCGGTGAAGGTGAAGGTGCGGTCCGCATCTTCGATCCGGGTGAACATTGGAACCAGCGTCAGTCGCACGAATCGCTTGTCCGGGGTAACCACCGCCTGGACCGACAGATTCGTTCCGTCGCTGAGCACGACGATGACGGGCTGCTGGCCGACGGCAAAGTCACCGACCACCGGTGTCAAGCCGATCACGAAGGGACGCTGAGCCGTATCGTTGATGTTGGCGATCTGACCGTCGAACATCGTTACCTTCGGGGCCTGCAGCACGTTGGTTCGGCTGTTGCCCTGGGCTGCTTCCAAGAGGAAGAACAGTTCCAGGTCGCTGAGGATGGCAAAGCCGAAGCGTGCACCAGCTTCCAGGTCGGGGATCCCGAAAGGAGGCCGGGTGCTGGTGAAGGAGTCCTGGGTGAACCGAATATCCAGGTCGGTGGTCGGGATCAAACCGGTATCCAGACCGATCGAAACCGATGGGCCGTCATCTTCCGGCGGAAGTCGCGACACGTTGTCGTCGATCTGGAATTCGAAATCGACCCCGATCCGCTCGAAGAACGTGTCGGTGAGCGTGATGAATCGGACTTCGATCGTGACCTGCAGATTCTGCAGTCTGCGAAGAGCAGTCAGCAGGTCGGCAATCGCTTCGTGGGTTTCCTGCGGAGCGCTGACGACCAGCGAAAGGTTCGAATCGAACTGCTGAATCGTATCGGTACCGCCGTCCTGCTCCCAATTGCTTTCGATGGTCGAAGTGATCAGCTGAATCAGGCTCTGGAAGTCAGCACCGGCCGCACCTCCAAGCTGCCCGCCACCGGTGTTGAATGGGTTGCCCTGGGCGCTTCCCATCACAGGCGGATTGTTCCCGCCGATACCAAAGTTGTTGACAGGCATCGGAGGGAGCCCGCCACCGCCCATTCCGGCTGGCATCGGCATATTCATCTGCCCCAGCACCTGCCGACCTGGGTCGACGCTAGCGATCGCCTCGGTTTGACCTCCGAGGCTCAGGCCATTGCGAGCCGACGTCTGGACCAGAAGCTGCTGTCCTTGGGCCATGTGAGCTGCCTGGATCGCTCCAGCCAGTCCACTGTTGTAGTCGCTGACGAAGTTCGGGATCGGAAGAACCAAGTCCTTCACCCCATAGACCTCCTTGTAGGCTCGACGCACTGCCGTCTGGCGGCTGGTGATCTTCAGTACGTCATTGTCGATGACGTAGGTGAGCCCCAGAGGATCGAGCATCAAGTTCAGGGCGCTCTTGAGCGAGATTTCTTTGCCTCGCAGGTCGAGCGTTACAGGTTGGCCCGAGGTCAATCCTTCGGCGGTCAGTCCGGTTGGATCGACGACGATGGCGATACCGGTCATGTCCATCAGCGTATCGACCGCCTGCTGCAAAGGTCGCTCAGAGAAGCTGACCGTCACCGGTGCATTCAGCCGCTCGCGAATCTCTCGCTCGGCTGGTGACAGGCGGGTCGATCCATTTTCCGCGATATCGCGTCGGATCTTCGTCAGCATCTTCCAGTCCGACTCGTCTGGGAAGACGAATGGCTGATCATCTGTAGGAGCGACCATCGAACGATCGACATCGTTCATGGCGTCGACAAACGACTTCTCTTTCTTGGCACGAATGGCTTCGTACTCTTCAAAGCGACGTCGGATCTTGGCGTTGTGGTACATCAGCGTCGCCACTTCGGTATCTGGGGCCAATTCCCCAACCTTCTTGGCGACGATCTCTGCCTCGGCGTACATGCCCTTGTCCATCAGGTCATTGAACTGATCAACCATGCGATGGATTTCGGAATCGAGGCGGACCTGGTTGGCTGCCTGCTGATCGATTTCCGATTCGATTTGGTTGTTCCGAGCGGCCAGATCGATTGCTGATCGATTCTGATCGACGTAGGCCTGAACATTGTTCAGCACGCGATCAACCATCGCCAGCATCTGCTTGCGATACCCACCCTCAACGGGGCTTTGCGAGACCCGTTGGCGAAGCATTTGAATCCGATCGAGCGCCTCCAGAGGCTGGTCTTGAACCATCGCCTCGGCCGACGCCAGCTCGCCCGTCACTTCTCGGAAGAGACGCTGACGCGCCTGGATTTCTTCGCTGTTGCCTTCGGGAACGGCTGGCACCTGTTCGGCGGCCGGGGCCGTGGCAGGGCGAGCCTGCAGGAAGGTCAACTTGTCTCGCAGTTGGGTGCGAGTGGCTGGGTCCAGGCGGGCTTCATCTTTCCAAGCCTGCTTGAATAGTTGCAAGGCACGATCCTTGTCACCTGCAGCCAGTGCATCGACCCCCTGCTTGTACAGCTGGGCACCTTCCACCGAACCGGCGGCCTGTTCGGCCGGTGCGTTCGGCTGTTGCGAGGAGGCTTGCGCCACCATGGTGGCATCGGCCTGCGGCTGGTAGAGCCCATTCTGGACGTTCTGCGGTGACCCGGTGGAGCCATTGGCCATCTGCACGGGAGCAACTGGGTTGCCGCCCGCCGTCTGACGCAACTGCTCGGCTCGCTCCACCTCCAACCGCACTTTCCAAGGCGAGTTGGGGCTGATCCCGAATTGCGATTCAGGAACCTGAAGGGCGGTGGCCTGGTCGATCCACTTGCGAGCGGTCGTCAGGTCGCCTTGAGCCAAAGCGAGTTTGGCCTGAGCCGCCATGGCGGCGGCCTGGTCGCGAGCTGGATGGTTGGCTCCCGAAGCGGCTGGAAGCCCAGCCGCACCCGTTGCCATCGCGTTCATGATGGCAGCTTGATTTTGGAAGCCGCGAGCGATTTGGTTTTGATAGCCGCGAATGGCCGCTTCCATCTGAACTTCCGTCACGCCGCTCTTAAGGAACTGGTCCTTGAGCGATTGAAGTTCGGAAGCGAGTTCGGGACGTGCGGCTGCCTGTGCGGCGGCTTGTGCATACCGCTGCAATGCGACCGTCGTCTTCCCTTCGGCAAGGGAGAATCGAGCCTTCTCGATCGCCTCCTTGGCGTCGGGGATCGTCGGGCCGCTGGTCAGTGACGCACCAGACGGAGCACCGGACGTGGGCGAAGCGTTGGTCAGCGGTGGTGGTGTCAGGCCGCCCGCTGGTGCACTAGGCGCCGCCGATTGATTCGGAGGCGCAAACTGACCGGTGCATTGTGTCGGCGTCCAGGCCGTCATCATGACGGCTCCAGCCACCCATGCTACCGGTGTGGAGGTGGCTGCCCGCAGGCAAAGCCACTGCCATTTCCTCAAGGGGTTTGTCTCTCTCAACGCGACTCTCCTTTTTCGCAGTTGCTAGAACCCAGCGACTGTCCGGTCGATGATCAAAATGCCTTGGCCGCATTGAGGACCATCGCTCCACCGGCAACGCCCGAAGCCCGTATCGAAATGCCAGATTCCGCTACTGGTCTTACAATCGTCTTTCCAGGCACTTCTGGATTAATCGGTTTATCCGTTAAACCTTTCCAAAAGCTCAGCGACGCTGTCGATGGGCGTGGGTTGAATGCGGGAATTACTTGGTTTTTCATAGTGAGTCAAGGCGATTTGGAAAGTTGGAAATTTTTTTTCGATGGCGATCCCGTGACTCCTTGTCGCTTTGCGTTGCCTGTCTCAAGATGACGGCCTGCCTTCTACCGGCCATCGGCCACTGCCCCTATGACTCGAAGGAGCCGCATTCCATGGGAGCCAAGAAGATTCTGTTTCTGGTCGGGGATTTCGTCGAAGATTATGAGGTGATGGTTCCCTGGCAGATGCTGCTGATGCTTGGACATTCATGCACCGCCGTCTGTCCGGACAAAAAGGCTGGCGACTGGGTTGCCACCGCCATCCATGACTTCGAGGGGCACCAGACCTACTCAGAAAAGCCGGGGCATCGTTTTGTGCTCAACGGTGATTTTGCCCAGATCGACGCCGATCACTTCGATGGGCTGGTGATCCCTGGAGGCCGGGCTCCGGAGTACCTCAGCCTCAATCGGAAGGTGCTTGAAATCGTCCAAGCATTCGATCGTCAAAAGAAGCCGATCGCCGCGATTTGCCATGGCCCGCAGATCCTGGCGGCTGCCGGTGTCCTCAAGGGTCGAAAGTGCAGCTGCTATCCAGCGGTCCGAGCAGAGGTCCAGTTAGCAGGCGCGACCTACGTCGATCCCGATGCCCATTTGACATCGGCCCATGTCGATGGAAACCTTGTCACGGCACCTGCTTGGCCCGCGCACCCAGCCTGGATCCGCGCGTTGGCAGACTTGCTTGGAACCAAGATCGATCTCGGCTAGCAATCCAGGCGGATCTCGGACCATTGCACCGTCGTCCAGGGACCTTACGGGCAGCTTGATGACGCCCTGTTCGGACCGTGTTTCCTACTTTTTCCTTCGGAAAATGTAGTACTCGGCGAGGCTGACCTGTCCATCTCCGTCGGCGTCGACTTTACCGAAATCGCCGTTGGACGCCGACCATTCGTCGACCGATAGAAAGCCGTTTTTGTTTGCGTCTTTTTCAAGAATCTTCTTTTCGCACCAGACGACCCATTTTTCTTCAGCTCCTTCAGGAAGGCCGTCCCGTGGCACCGTACCGGCTCCGGGGGTGCCACCTGCCGCAGCGCCGCCTGAATCCTTGGCTGCCATGCTGCTGTTGGAAGAACCGCTGCTGCCGCGAAGGATCCCATTCTTCACCGCCGCCAGGCATTCCTTCGCCGTGATGACACCATCGCCATTGGTATCAAAGCGAAGGAACTCTTTCAGAACGTTTTCGTCCCAGCGTGTAGCGAATTCGTTCATCGAAATCTGGCCGTCCTGATTGGCATCGTCTCGAGTGAACCATTCAGGCAGGCCGGTGGTTCGGCCAGATCCTGAGTTCGCCACGCGGAAGCTGGCGCGATCTTTCCAGGCGGACTCGGCAGTCGCTTCTTTGGATTCGCCACCACCCCCTCGCCCAGGATCACCCCCTTCTCCGCCACCGCTTGGATTCCAGCCGCCTCCCCATCCGCCACGCGATCGGCGATCCTCCCCGCCTCGACCCTGATCCCCTCCCTGCTGACTGCTCGATTCAGCCAGGCGCCGACGAGCATAGCGGACCGCAAGTTCCGCCGAGGTCAGTTTCTTGTCCTGGTTTCGGTCGTATTGCATCGGGTTGTCCGACCATCTGCCGTTTCGCAGTTCTTCCTCATCCAGCAGGCTGTCGCGATTGCGGTCATAGCGACGAATTCGATCCTCCGCCTCGGCCAAGTCTTGCGGTTCCACTTTCACCGTGGAAACTTCCGCCTTAGGTCCGAAGCCGGGAGGAGGAGTCCTTTCGGCAGCGACACCAAAGCCCTTGACCAGCTCGACCGCTCCTGGACCGGTACTGTCGTCCCCTTCGCCGCCACCCCAGCTTCCGCCCCAGCCGCCACCCCCCCAGCTACCGCCTCCGCCCCCCATCCGTTCCGCCCGCATTCGCTCAAACTCCTGCGTGATCGTCGAAAGGGGAATCGGTTTGCTCAAATCCAGCCGAGGGTTCCCCTGAGCCATTCGATCGAGCATGAAGCGGGCGGGGCCTTGCATTTCGTCGGGGTCCAACGATCCATTGCCATTGGAATCCAAACGGGAAAGAAAGCTGCTGGGGTCAAAGCCACCGCGGAATCCGCCCCGTCCAAAGCCCTCGCCTCCAGGAGCACCCCCCATCATCATTCCCGGGCCTCCCATCATCATGCCAGGTCCCCCCATCATCATTCCCGGAGGTCCCCCCATGCCGGGAGGTTGCGCCAAGGCAATGCTTCCGGCGGAAGTCATGGCAAGAATGGCGCTGGCAAGATGCTTCGGCGAAGGCATGGAAGGATTCCTTGGTGTACGCATGAGCGCTGGTGATTTTGCTTCTTCCGTCGGCTTGCAAGTTCGATTTCCAAGCCTCGGGCTTGCCGACCGCTCGAATAATCTCTTTGAAAAGTGTACCTGCGGACCGCTTCAGGCAAGTCGGTTTTTCCGAAAATGACCGAAGTGGGCTTCCGAAACTGGCATAAACCGAGTTTGTCGGAAGGACCGGTGCACTTACAGAAACCAACACTGGAGCGGGCTGGAAGTATCGAGCGAATTTAGGCCGCTGAGGAGAGTTGGGGGGAGTTCAGGGCCCATGGGACCCATTCGTCAGCCGACTTTGCAACAAGTAAGAGTCACCGTAAACTAGGGTGGTTCGTTTGAATCGAACAAAACGGTTGAACGATTCGGGCAGAATGTACGTAACACCAATAGGAATTTAGGATGGTCGCCGTGCACCATCCTACGATTGGGCAATAGGTCCAACAGAGAGGATTTATCGATGCGACGGATGATGACATTGGCGGTTGTTTCGTTGTTTGCCGTGGCTGGTTGCACCCCGCCAGAGTCGGTCAAGCCGCCTGCAGCGCCCGCAAAGGGCTCCAGTGGAACGACCAGCGCTGCGGTTGAGGCACCGAAGGCTGGTAGCTCGGTGGAAGTCAAAACCGTCTCGCTATCGGTCCCCACCATGTCTTGCCCGCACAGCTGCTGGCCGGAAGTCAAGAAGACGCTGGAATCGCAGGCAGGCGTTGCCGCCGTTGAGTTGGCACCTCAGGCCAAAGAGGATGAAATCAACGATCGCACCGTTTTGATTAAGACGAGTGCTGGATTCGAGCTGGACAAGGCGATTGCTGCCTTGGACAAGGCTGGTTTTGACGGTGCAGCCGCCAAGTAATCCGCTGGTTGGCCCTAGGGCCTTGAGAGCTGGATCGAGTCTTCGAGGCGATCGGTTAGAGCACTGTTTTCGGAGGGCAGGTGATGGTTATGGAGTACCGACACATGCGATGGTTGGTTGCTGTTGTGGGGATGGGGTGTTTTTTGACCGCCGGTTGCCAGCCTTCGGCTGGACCTAGTTCGACCGCAACAAAAACCACACCAGCTTCGGGGCACGAAGACCATGACCACGACGATCATGCTCATCATGACCATGGCGAGCATGGGGAGCACGGAGGCCATCTGCTGCATCTGGATCCCTCGGGAGCCCATGCGGAGTGGACGCACGACGATGAATCGGGCGTGGTGACGGTCTACCTGGAAGAACTGGTTGCCAGCGGTAAGAAGGTGGAATCGGTCGAAATCGAGTGGAAGGTCGGCGAGGCCGCTCAGAACAACTCCAAGCTGGAGGTGTCGGCCAAGGACGACCATGGTATCGAAGGTTCGATCTTTACCATCAAGAGTCCGGAACTGGTGACCGCACTGGGGGTAGGCGATGGGGTCGTGGCCAATCTGGTAGTCACCATCGATGGCAAGAAGGAGACGGCAAAGCTAGAGCACGATCACGGTCACGACCACGATCATTGATCGATCGTCTACGATCTTGGCACGCCAAATGAATTCCAGGCCAACCGCAAGGTTGGCCTTTTTGTTTTGGTGGGCTTCGGTTCTACTGATTCCGCATGGCTGGTCTCCGTCGTTTGGCGGAGATCGAAGAATCGGTTTCCCGAAATCTGGGTCTGGATTTTCGGTTGGGATCGCCAGGGATCGGCAGCAGGCCACACCACCTTTCGAGAGCACTGATGCGTCGGGACGACCTTCGAAATATTGTCATTATCGCTCACGTCGATCACGGCAAAACGACGCTAGTCGATTGCCTGCTAAAACAGAGCGGGCAGTTCCGGGACTCCCAGTTGCAGGGGGAGCGGATACTGGACAGCAATGATCTGGAGCGGGAGCGTGGTATCACGATTCTCGCAAAAAACATCGCTATCCCCTACCAGGGAATCAAAATCAATTTGATCGACACGCCGGGCCACGCCGACTTTGGCGGAGAGGTCGAGCGGGTGGTGCGCATGGCCGATGGCGCTTTGGTGCTGATGGATGCGGCCGAGGGGCCGATGCCTCAAACCCGCTTTGTTCTATCCAAGGCTTTGGAAGTCGGCGTCAAGCCGATTGTGGTCATCAATAAAATCGATCGACCAGATGCCAGGGCAGCGGAAGTTGTCGACGAAGCGCTGATGCTGCTGGTCGATCTAGGGGGCGAAAAGTATCTCGATCACTTCGACTACATTTTTGCCTCCGCGCGGGAAGGGTACGCCACCACCGACCCGAAGGTGCGGGGCGATTCAATGAAGCCGCTTTTGGATATGATCGTCGAAAGAATTCCGGGGCCTGAAGTCCAGCCCGATGCACCGCTTCAGATGTTGGTGACGAATCTCGATTGGTCGGAATTCGTTGGCCGTATTGCGATCGGTCGCATCCAGTCTGGGAAGATCTCCAAGAGCCAGCAGGTCGATCTTTCGAAAACGGGAGACCGCATCGAACCGGCTCAGGTGGCTGGTCTTTCGGTGTTCGACAAGTTGGGCCGCGTCGATGTGGATCAGGCGACGGCAGGCGATGTGGTCGCTGTGGTTGGGCTCAGCAACGTCGAAATTGGCGACACGATCTGCAACCGTGGGCAGCTGTTGCCGCTGCCGCGATTGACGGTCGATGAACCAACCCTGGAGATGATCTTCACGATCAACAGTTCGCCCCTGGCGGGTCGAGAAGGGAAGTACGTCACGACGCGACAATTGAAATCGCGGCTGGAACGTGAACTAGAACGCAATGTGGCTCTTCGCGTTCGACAGATCGAAAACAGCGATGCGTTTGCTGTGCGAGGCCGTGGGGTCCTGCACCTCTCCGTGCTGATTGAAACGATGCGGCGCGAAGGCTACGAGCTTTCGGTTGGGAAGCCCCGAGTGGTGCTCAAGGAAATTCAGGGCAAACTACACGAACCGTTTGAGACATTGCATGTGGAAGTCCCCACCGACCGAGTCGGACCGGTCATGGAGATGGTTGGCAATCGCCGTGGTTTGCTGGAAGAGTTGTCGCCTCGTGGGGACTACACCCTGATGAAATTCGTCATACCGGCTCGTGGACTGATCGGTCTGCGCACCCGAATGCTGAATGCCACTCAGGGTACGGCGATCGTGCACCACCGCTTCCGAGACTATCGGTTGATGGAGGCGGATGTGCCGCGACGCAGCAACGGGGTCCTGGTCTCGATGGTAGCCGGAAAAGCCGTTCCCTACGCCCTGTTCAATCTTCAGGAACGGGCGGAGTTGTTTGTCGGTCCGGGGGAAGAAATCTACGAAGGGATGATTGTCGGCGAGAATGTTCGCGACAACGACTTGACGGTGAATCCCATCAAGGAGAAAAAGCTGACCAACGTCCGTGCCGCTGGTAGTGACGAAAACGTCATCCTCAAGCCGCCGCGGCAGTTGTTTCTCGAGGCAGCTTTGGAGTACATCGAAGACGACGAGCTGGTGGAGATCACCCCCAATTCGATCCGCCTTCGAAAGGTCCACCTGAAGGAATCGGATCGACGAAGACAGAATCGTTCGGATTCTCTGGTGATCGGCTGATCCTGGCCGCCGGTTGCAGATCGACGCTTGGCCGTCTCAGCTAGACTGAGATGGCCGTTTTGCCGATGGTGTGTTGGTACGACTGTCGGTTTTTTGAGTGGTCGGTGTGCCTCCGCTTCGACAACGCTCGCTGCAATAGCGCACCTGCTCCCAATGCGCTGCCCATTTGCGTCGCCACGCAAACGATCGGCCGCAGGCAACGCAGATTTTTTCCGGTAGATGCATTTTCTTGTGCGGCATGGTGCATTCGCTGAACCTAGAATCTGCCGAGAGATCAGTCCTCTCGATACCGATCTGGATGAATCGGTGTCTAGTTGAGTGCGGAGGGAGATGGAATCCAAAGTTGATTGGAAAGGAGCAGGAGACGCGATGGCGGTCTGCTTCTTCGCTCTCCAACCCGTCTCCATAGAGTGCAGGGCCGTCAAGTTCCTTATCCAGCGACGGGCAAGTTCGGCGTCCCATGGCGATTGGGGCGAAGGTGCTGGGCCGGTGCCACGAGTTAGTTGGAAGCGGGGAACTGCCCCCAGACCGCTGGAGCTAGGAAGTTTGGCGGTTTGGGTTTGTTCCGGGGTGGCACTGCAGCCTCTTGGTATTTCAGCAGAAACTTCTTCATTGCCTCTACCTGATGCGGTTCTGCCTCTGCAAGATTGGTTTCTTCGGCCGGGTCATCGAGAAGATCGTATAGTTCCCAGTCAACCGGATCGTTTGGGATCATCGAAGCGGAATTCGTGTCCGGATCCTTGGCATCACGTCCCCATTTGCCGATCAGTTTCCATTTCCCGCATCGCATGGCGGCCACTCCAGGTGCTGCATGCAGAAGGATTTCTTCGTGGGGCGAAGGAGCCTGCTCCGTCAGTGCAGGCCAGAGGTTTTTGCCATCGATGGGAAGGGGCTGGTCCAGTGATCCACCGGCCAGGCGGACTAGCGTCGGGTACCAATCGACCACATGAAGTGGTTCGTTCAGTGCCTTGCCGGCGGGGATGACACCTGGCCAAGTTGCGAAAGCCGCTGCACGAACGCCTCCTTCGTAGGGGGTGCCTTTCCCGGCGCGAAGTGTTCCGTTGGTGGCGCCCGCGCCGATGGGGCCGCCATTGTCTGCAGAGAAAACCACTAGCGTCTGATCGGCCCATCCTTTGGATTTGATCGCCTCCATAATTTGTCCGATCATTCGGTCGACCCCCAGCACCATTGCGCTGTAGATCCTGCGATTGCGAGGCTCAACTCCCCGCAGCGCTTCCAGGTCCCTTTCCATCGCTTGAAGCGGAGTGTGTGGTGCGTTGAAGGGGACATAGAGGAACAGTGGTTTGTCTTTTGGTTGCTGATTGATCAGGCGAATCGCTTCTTTGCCAATCAGTTCAGTCGCATGGCCTTCATCCTTGCAGACCTGATCGTCGCGGTGCCAGTCAAATCCACCGTCGCGCGTATGCTCCAGGTAATCGATCGCACCGTTGTAGTGGCCATACTGATGGTCGAAGCCTCGATGAGTCGGAAGGTAATTTTGGCTGACGTGCCCCAGGTGCCATTTTCCCGCGATCGCCGTGGTGTAACCGACCTGCTTGAGCGCATCGGCAAGCGTTCTTTCCTCCAGTGGCAGGCCATACCGTGCCCACGGACGCACTACGCTCAACTGCAATCCGTGGCGGATTGGATAGCGACCCGTCAGCAACGCAGCTCGTGTTGGAGAGCAGAGATTCTGGACATAAAACGCTTCTAGCCTGGTTCCAGCCGCTGCTAGGCGATCGATGTGAGGTGTCGGGATGGAACCGCCGTGGAAACCGACATCGCTCCAACCTAAATCGTCGACCAGAAAAATCAAAATGTTGGGCGGCTTGGCTGCCACCATCGAACCGTCCGTCAGCATCCACGCAACAATCCCAAGCAGCCAAACGAATCGGAGAAGGATTTGATGATCGATACGGGCATTCATGAGCCACCTCGAAGGGGAATGGCGGGTAGGCGCTGGAACTCCTGTCCCATTGGCATATTTGGGCCAAGCAAGGCAAGGGATTGTCGGCGTAACGGATGCTGTAGTGAGAATCTGTGTGCCCAGATTTCGCTTCAACGAAAAGTCGCCGCTTCGTCTTCGCTTTGTACGGTATTGGCAATTCGATAGAGTGTTTCCACTCGCTGAAAACCGAATTGCTGATAGAGCCTAAGGGCACCGGTGTTGCTGGCCGTGACCTCCAAATGGACTCGTTCGCATCCCACATTCCAGAAACCGTGAAGCGCTCGCAGCAGCAGAGCCGACCCGATCCCCTGCCCCCGGTGTTCGGGCACCAATCCCAGGTTTTGGATCGAACCGATCGCAGGTCCGGAGAACATCCCCTGGATCGTCCCGATTCCCAATGGCGTGCGACGACTTCCTGGTGATTGATACACAGCAAGCCACGTTGCCTCCGGAATGAACTGGGACCGCTGCGTGATGTCTCGCATCAATTGGATACAGCCGTCTTTGTCCCCCAGGCACGGAAAGACCACCGAATCCATTTCAGTTCGAAAGCACTCCCATTTCACCCGTGCGTGCTCGCGCAGCAAGAGGGCATCCCACGGAACAAGGGAATAGCTTTCAGGCAGAGGTCCTTCATCGGGAAGGCCCCTGAGATCGATCTCCATTCGAAAACGCTTGAAGTACGTCGCGGCCATCGCCATCGCTCCGAATCCCAAGCCTTGGCTTCGATTGCCTGCAAGGGAAGGTGGGCTGATTGCGGCAAACTCATCCCAAGTTCACCGGTGCAGGGACATTGGTCCGATGGGACGCAATCCTCTTTGAGAAAACGGTAGCCTATAGCAAAGGTAGGGTCAAATATCGGCTACCCATTCACCGATCCTCATCCTCCAGATCGTCGTCATCGTCGTCATAATCGGGATGCATGGGATCATCGCTGTCGAATAAAAAGTCACCCAGGCCCAGGGGAACAGCATCCCCTCCGAGTGTTTGCCGCCGTCGTTCGGCCAGCGATTCTAGATCGAGTGCCTCGGGCCCCAGGCAAAGCTCCAGCGACTCTCTCCAGGCCTCGCTTTTTGCGATCGGGTGCGTTGGATCGCTGGCAGCTAGACGCTTGAGGGCATATCGAAGCACATGGATCCCATCGCGGGCGGAGAAATTGAGATGGAGATGATGCGCCTGCTGTAGGAAATCGACGGTCAGTTGCAGCATTTCCTCTTCCGCGAATGGCAGATGGTATCTCAGGATCGAGAGTTCGTCGTCCCGGTTCGGAAAACCAAGCGGAATGGCGGGTTGAAGGCGGCTGAGGATGTAATCGGGGATTTCGTAGGTAGAGTCATCTTCATTCATCGTGATGGCACAGCGAAAGTCCGGATGTGCAGGGATTGCGATCCCTGCAACGATCGATTCGACGTAACGCCGCTGATCGAATAGGGGGGCGAGGCTGGCCCACGACTTCTCGTTCATCCGGTTCCCTTCGTCCAGAATGCAGACCGCGCCGCGGATCATTGCCGTCACCAAGGGAGACGCGTGGTAGGAAATCCTTCCATCGCTGGCCAGCACGGGGCTGACAAGCAAGTCTTCCGGTCGCGTGTCAGCCGTGCACTGGAAAATGTAAACATCCTGCTTTCTCGCCTGAGCTGCAGCGATTGCCATTGCCGTTTTGCCGATACCAGGGACGCCAACCAATCGAGGCGTCAGCGGCTGGTCCTTGGCGTCGACTACCAGCCAGCAGGCGAGCAACTGACGGAGCGTCTCCTGTTGCCCGATCCACTCGGACTGCAGTGCAATCGGATGGCTTAGCTTGAGTGCCACCCCGTCGATCGAAACGGTGTCGGTCATGCCTTCTCCAGTCTGGACGCTCGAAAGGGAGAACGAAACGAGCCCTAGTTTAGCTGTTTTTCTTCGTTCCAGCGGTGCGGTCACCAGAATCGGGCGACTCGCTTAGCAGGCTCAACAGATGAGATAAGACCCGCGGTCGAATCCACGTTCCTTTGGCCGTTCGCATGGTCGAAAAATCGATGGACGACTGGCTAACCGCGTAGATTCCACGCGGCCACTGATGCTTGGGAAATCGATCCAGCAAGGTTGCCACCTTCGAGATCGGCACCGTTCCCAGGATCGGCGTTTTGGGGGCCTTTGGATCCTTCGGCCACACTTCTATCGCTGCTTGAAGGTCGATAGCAACTTCCCAGTCGTTCGTCGGAAGCAACCGTTCCTCTGGTACGATTCCGAAAGCGATCAGCTGGTCCCTGGCGTCCAGGCAGACCAGGCAGTCGCTGAATCCCGCGGAACGCAGCGCTGTTTCGATCGGTGCAGGAAAAAACTTTTTTGCCGATGGGAGGACGATCAAGTCATCCAGTCGCCCCTCGATAAACCATCGGCCGTGCTGGTCGACGCGAGCTCGGTCGCCGGTCGCCAGCCAGCCATCGACAATTCGCTGACTTGTCTCTTCTTCGGCCTGAAAATAACCGAGCATCAACTGGGGGCCACGGACCCAAAGTTGTTGTTCCGAATCCAAAAGCAATTGGGTTCCTTGGACCGGTTGGCCGACACTCCCGTCGCTCCATAAGCCATTTTGAAGATCCTCTACCGTATTCGAGCAGACGACTGGGGAGGCTTCGGTCAACCCATATCCTTGCAGGATAGGCCAGCCTGCGGTGGCGAATCGATTGCGAATTTCCTCGGCCAGACCGGCGCCTCCACTGGCCAGACAGCGAAGGCGATCGCCCGCCGTCTGTTCCATCGCCATTCGAGACACCTCGCCGTACTCTCGCAGCATCTTATCGTGCCAGCGACTCAATTGAAGCGGAACGGCATTGATCAGCGTAGGCCGCAGCGTCGTGGCCATATCATGCCAGTCGGGGCTCCCGGTAGCGACCGCCAGCTGAGATCCACTGATCCACCAGGCACTCAGCTCGCACGTCCTTGCGTAGGCATGGGACCAAGGGAGTAGATTGAGCCGGATGTCGTCATGCGATTGCGGTAGAGCGAGTAGTTTTGCGTGAGCATTGCTGCCTAGATTGGAATAGCTGAGCATCACGCCTTTGGGCGAATGCGTGGTCCCGGAAGTCCATAGGATGGTGGCCAACGTCTCAGGATCTGGATCGATCAGGGGAAAATCGAAGGGGTCGAGGTCCTCGTCGGTTGGCATTGGCTCCCAGTCCCATCGCAACACCCCATCGTTTTCGCTTGGGGCCCTGCAGCCCTTTTCCAGAGGCAGGGTTCGCAGCATTCGGTTGTCGGAAAGGCAAGAAAGCCATCGGTCACCCGCTCTGTCCTGATCGATCACCATGCGATGCGGCGCGGTGCGCTGGATCAGGTCGAGGGTCGCCAAGTTGCTCCATCGCCAGTCGATCGGCACATGCACCAGCCCTAGTGCTTGGCACGCGGCCTCCAGTAGCCACCACGGGGTGCCGTTGGGGAGCTGGCTGGCGATCCGGCTACCAGAGGGGATGCATTCCTGCTGGATCTGCCTAGTTAGGGAGATCATCCAGCGATGGCAGGTCGACCAGTCGCTTCCCACCCAATGCCCGTCGTTCCAATGCCACCAAGCGATCGCCTTCGGTCTGCAGCGCGCGTGATAGCGGATCCAGCGTGCGGCCGTGGCATGGTTGGGAGGTGACGGATGATCTCCGAGCATCAGCAGGAAACCTCGATCCAAAACGAATTCCGGGAGGTGCGATATCAAGCACCGAACCGACAGTGGGAGGTTTTAGCAGCCTTCCCAAAAACGCCCAGGGGTCAGAGCCTCTTTCCTACTGCGAACTCCGCCGCTTCAGCCATCAAGGATCGCCAAACCCCTGCAGAATCAGCCCCCTGCAGAATCAGCCCCCGGCAGGCTGCGACCTGAGAATCGGTGGGGCAGCAGGTCCTCCAGGCAGTATCGATCGATGGGACTTCCTGGTTCCAGGCCCGAGACAGCGATCAGCATGCGAGGTCCGAATTCCACGAGGACTTGTCGGCAGGCGCCACAGGGGGTCACGGACGATGGAGATACGATCGCCGCTGCAACGAAGCGACGGCTGCCTTTGGCGACCGCCGAAGTGATTGCCCCCCGCTCCGCACATTGGCTCAATCCGTACGATGCATTCTCGACATTGCAACCGGTATGAATCTGATGCTGCTCATCCAACAAAGCGCACCCCACGTGGAATCCCGAGTAGGGGGCGTACGCACGGCTGGCGATTCGGCGAGCTTCCTCGAATAGTTGTTTCAACAAGTGTTCGGGAATCGATGGGTCCATGATGCGTCGATCGAAAAAAGAATGGATCAGTCGGAAACACGCTCCCAAAGGCATGGTACTTTCACCGCTGTTTCCGACCAGCGGAAAGCTCCCATCAGTCGCGGTAGAACGCCAGTCGCCATCTCGCGATTGCCCGCACAGATTTCGGCGATCGGATCTCCCCGCCCAACACGATCTCCCAGCTTCGCGATCGAACGAAATGAAACGCGGGGATCGATCGCGTCGCCAGCAACTTTTCTGCCCCCTCCCAGTTCGATGATCGCTTTTCCGATCTCCTGCCCGTCGATCGCCTGAAGATAGCCATCCTCCGGTGCATGCAGCGTCGTTGCAGGGTACGGCGTAGGCGTCTGGTCTAATTGCCCTCCCTGCTCCTTCACCATCGCGCGGAATCGTTCGAAAGGTTGGCCGCTATCGAGCATCTCTTCTGCTTTTTGCCAACCTGCATCCCAGCTATCGACTCGGCCTGTATCGACTAGCAGCGGGACCGACAAAGCGATCGATAGCTCCCGAACAGGCCCCTTTACCTCTCCTCGTAGCACCGCGATCGATTCATGGATTTCACAGGCATTGCCCGACCAATCACCAAGAGGTTGTTCCATCAGGCTGAGGATCGCTGTCGTCTTGACGGACGCCTGGGTGCCAGTGCGTGTCAGGCTGTCGGCTAGGTTCAAGGCGCTGTGCTTGTCGTTCATGAATGCAGCGCTTCCCCATTTGACATCAAGCGAAAGTGCATTCAGGTTTTCCGCCAGCTTTTTGGACATGATGCTTGCGGTGATCAGCGGGATGGATGGTACCAGGGCGGTGACATCTCTCAAGGCATACAGCTTTCGGTCGGCGGGCACCAGCGATTGGCTGGCCCCCGTGATGACACAGCCGATGCGCTGAAGCTGTCGACCGATTTCAGCTTCGTTCAGGTTACAGCGGTACCCCGGAATCGACTCGAGTTTATCCAAGGTCCCTCCGGTGATTCCCAGCGCCCGTCCGCTGATCATCGGCACATCCAGATCGAAGCAGGCGACCAGTGGTGCAAGGATCAGAGAGGTTTTGTCACCCAATCCACCGGTGGAATGCTTGTCGACGCGAGGGCGCTCGGATGCAGGCTGTAGCAGTTGGCCGCTGTGAAGCATGGCCTGGGTCAGCCAATGGGTCTCTTCGGCCGACATCCCGCGAATATAGATCGCCATGGCCAGGGCGGACATCTGGTAATCCGGGATCGTTCCTTTCGCGTAGCCTTCGACGAACCACTCAATCTGATCTTTCCGAAGAGCCTTCGCATCTCTTTTGGCTGCGATCACTTCGACGGCTAGCATGGGATCTTCCCTTCCTTTTCGCCATTTCGTTGGCGCAGCGATTCGTAAAGCAGGATGCCTACAGTGACCGAAGCATTCAGGCTGTCTAGTTTTCCCTGCATCGGTATTCGGACCGGTCGGACAGGCCCGCGTCGCCATGCATCTTGCACCCCCATCGCTTCATTTCCGATCACCCAGGCATGCGATTGTTGAAGAGGGAGGCTGGTGTAGCAGTCGGTGGCGTCGACTCTCGCGGCATACGCTTGGCGTTGCTGCTCCCCAAGCCAGGCAAGCGTTTGCTCTGCGGAGGCGACGGCGCATGGGACCAGGAAGAGGCTTCCCTGGCTAGCGCGGATCGCATTGGGATTGTCGACATCGCACATGGGGTCGCAAAGAATCACCGCCGCGGCCCCCGATGCTTCGGCCGTGCGAAAAGCAGCTCCGATATTCCCTGGTTTCTCAAACCGATCCAGGATCAAAACCGGACGGTCGGAAGGGGCTTGCAGGTGAGCCAGTGGCTGGGGTGACCAAGTTGCCACAGCGACGACGCTGGACGAACGATCTCCAAAGGTCAATGCTTCAAACATTCGGTCAGGAACAAGGAAGACTCCCCCTTGCCGGTTCTCCTGAACCCGCTGGACCAACCAGTCCAGGTCGCGATGCGCCTCGGCAGCGATGGCATCCCCTTCCCAGAGCGATTCCGGGATCCACAACGATTCAACGATCGCTCCTGACTCTAGTGCGTAGGCGCACTCGCGCACCCCGTCGATCAGTGTCCATCCGCTTTTCTTGCGTGGACGTCGATCCCGCAGGCTGCACGCCATCTTCCATCGAGGGTTTTGCAAACTTGTGATCCGTTCCACCAGCCTCCGCCTCGGCTTGCTACCTGCTTTTTGTCCGCCCTACCAACCTAGTCCCAACTTCACTCCCTATCGTATCATTTCGATCCGTTCGCATGCGAACTCGACCGATCTATCCAGCACCACTTCCCCAGGATCCGCAGAAATTCCGCTCTCTCCTGGTTGCGATCGTCGTTTGGCTGGGTTTGAATAACACATGCCTGCCTGGAACGATCCTCTCGATTGTTTCGCAAGGGCGACAGATGCCACCGATGGCTCGTCGCCAACCTCTCCGTCTTGTATAGGGACTTGTGCAGATGAATCGCACGCGGCGTAGCACGACGCTCGGTACTCTTCTTTTCTGTTTCTTCGGTTCGTTGGTATCAGCTGAAGATTTGGAACTTCGCTCGCGGGATACCATCGCACTGGTTGGCAACACCTTGGCCGAACGGATGCAGCATGAGGGGACTTTGGAGAGCCTGATTCAGGCTAGCCACCCTCAGTTGGAGCTGAAATGGAGAAACCTGGGATTCTCGGGAGACGAATTGGAGTTGCGATTGCGGTCTCAGGATTTTGGATCCCCTGATGAATGGCTCAAAAAAGTCGGGGCCACGGTGGTCTTCGCCTTTTTTGGTAGCAATGAAGCGTATCAAGGTGAACCGGGGCTGCCGAAATTCGAAGAGCAGTTGCGGCGTTACATCCAGCACCTTCAATCTCAGTCATTCGTCGAAGGCAAGCCAGTTCGCGTGGTTCTGGTGTCCCCCATCGCTCACGAAGATCTGGGCAATCCTTCTCTGCCTGACGGCAAATCACATAACCGGCTGCTGGAAATCTATACCGCCGCGATGCAGAAGGTCGCTGCCTCAGAAAAAATTCCCTTTGTCGATCTTTTTCATCCCACCGCTCAGAAGTATGCCGGCGACCCCACCCCCTGGACGATCAACGGCATCCATCTGAACGACCATGGCAATCGTCAAGTGGCTCAGCAAATCTTCCAATCGCTTTTTCCCAAGGCATCGTCCGAGCCGATGCCCGCAACGTTCGCCAAAGTTCATGCGGCAGTGCTGGATAAAGACTTTTACTGGTTCCAGCGCTACCGCACCACCGACGGTTTCTCAATCTTTGGCGGGCGAGCCGATCTGAGGTTTGTCGATGGTCAGTCGAATCGCGATGTGATGAGTCGCGAGATGAAGATCTTGGAGCAGATGACCGACTTGCGGGATCCAGCAATCTGGGCGGCTGCCAATCGGCAGGATCACACGGTCGACGATTCCAAAACCGACCCCTTCATCCCCGTGGTCACCAACAAGCCGGGTAGCGGACCGGATGGAAAGCATCTGTTTCTCACCGGTGAAGAAGCGATCGAGAAGATGACCTTGGGAACTGGAATGAAGGTGAATCTCTTCGCTTCAGAGGAGCAGTTCCCCGAGCTGGTCAATCCGGTTCAGATGGCCTTCGATCCCAAGGGCAGGCTATGGGTGGCCGCCTGGCGCACCTATCCGCACTGGAAGCCCAAGGAGTCGATGGACGACAAACTGCTGATCCTTGAGGACACCAACGGAGATGGTCGGGCCGATGTCTGCAAGACCTTCGCGGATGATATCCACAACCCAACGGGATTCGAGTTCTGGAACGGAGGCGTTCTGGTGGCTCAGGCCCCCGACCTCCTCTTTCTGAAAGATACCGATGGCGATGACGTCGCCGACGTTCGTCAGCGCGTGCTTCATGGTTTGGATTCGGCTGACACTCATCACACCGCCAGCAGCTTTACCTTCGATCCAGGTGGAGCTCTTTACTTCCAGGAAGGTACCTTCCACCATTCGCAGACCGAAACACCATGGGGTCCAGTGCGCCGCGTCGCCAACGGTGCCGTCTTCCGCTATGAACCCAAGCGGATGAACTTTGATATCTATACCTCCTATGGTTTCGCAAATCCTCATGGACACGTGTTCGATCGCTGGGGACAGGACATCGTGCACGATGGCACCGGAGCGGTCCCGTATCACGGCAAAGTGTTCAGCACCTACCTCCCCTTTCCCGAAAAGCACGGAGGAGCGCCCACCGTTTACCAGCAGCGGACGCGCCCCTGCTCGGGGACGGAGATCCTCTCGAGCGGTCATTTTCCAGAGTCGATGCAGGATGATCTGCTGGTGCTCAACGTGATCGGCTTCCAGGGCATTTTGCGGTACCAGGTCAAGCAGCAGGGATCCAGTCTGACAGCAGAGGAAAAGGAACCGATTCTGAGTTCATCCGACCCGAATTTTCGGCCAGCGGATATCGAGATGGGGCCGGATGGAGCGATGTACTTTGTCGATTGGCAAAATCCAATTATCGGTCATATGCAGCACAATCTTCGCGATCCAAGTCGCGATCAGGTGCATGGCCGAGTTTACCGGGTGACATACGAAGGACGGCCGCTGGCCAAGATGCCGTCGATGGACAAACTGTCGATCGATCAGTTGTGCTCCCAGTTGGCATCCCCCGTCAATCGGACGCGATATCTTGCCAAGCTGGAGATGACCGGCCGCGATTCCGCCAAGGTGCTTGAGGCAGTCGAGCGATGGCGGAAGGGACTGGATCGAAACGATCCGAACTACGAGCATCATCAACTGGAAGCTCTCTGGATGCACCAGCAGCACGATCAAGTCGATGTTCAGTTGCTGGATGAGCTGCTGGCGTCCCCGGAACCCAGGGCGCGGGCTGCTGCGGTTACCGTCCTTTGGGCTTGGCGGGACCGAGTTCCCGACGTGCTGAATCGCCTGTTGAAGGCAGCAACCGATGATCACGGGCTGGTCCGATTGGAAGCGGTGCGGGCGGCCAGCTATCTGGAACAGCCAGAGGCGATCGAGGTTTCGGTGATCGCAAGGCAGAAGGAGGTAGATCCATACCTTGATTATGTCCTCAAAGAGACCGACCGCGTCCTGATGCCTCGCTGGAAGTCGGCTTTGGACTCCAATCAGCCACTGAAGATGGCCACCGAGTCGGGCCGTCGGTTTTATCTGCAGCAGATGAGTACCGAAAAGCTGCTGGCGATGGAACCATCGGCGGCGGTCTTCGAAGAACTGATGCTGCGACCGGGAGTTCAGGATGGTGTTCGCACGGAGGCGATCGAACGACTGGCTGCAGCCAATGGAAAGAGCGTCACTAGTCAGATCATCGCCAATCTGCAGCAACTCGATCGCCAGGCTAGTGCGGATGAATCGGTCATCTACGACCTAGTACGGCTGCTCGCCGGACAGCGAGAAGGCCTGGGAGAGGTGCGGGCGGAGCTCCAGAAAATGGCGACCGACGCCGCTTCGCCGGTAATTCGTCAGTCGGGTTGGCTGGGACTGGTGGCAGTCGATCAAGGAGTCCAGAAGGTCTGGGATCTGGCAGCAAGGAAACCCCAGCAGCTTCGCGATCTGATCCGCGCCATGCCGTTGATCAGCGATGGATCGCACCGGTCTCAGCTTTACGATCTGGTCACTCCTCTGCTTCAGGGACTTCCCGAGTCGATGTCAGGGCAGGTGGCGAAAGGGGACGGGGCCATGGGCCGATTCGTCCGTGTGGAACTACCTCGCAAGGGGACACTGACTCTTGCGGAAGTCGAAGTCTACTCCGATGGCCGCAATGTGGCACGCAGTGGAAAGGCCAGCCAGCTCAACACCTCGCATGGCGGTGAAGCGTCGCGCGGGATCGATGGCAACACCAGCGAGGTCTATGGGCAGGGGGGGCAGACCCACTCTGCTGAAGGGAGCGACCGGCCTTGGTGGGAGGTCGATCTGGGGGAGGCTTATCCGATCGAGAAGATTGCGATCTTCAATCGCGCGGAGGGGTTGGGTAACCGTTTGCAAGGTTTCAACCTGCAAGTGCTCGATGAAACCAGGCAGGTGGTCTACGAGTTGAAGGACCAACCAGCTCCCGAGCGAAAGCAGGAGTTTGCACTGGAAGGAGGCGGTATCGAGGGCTTGGTCCGTCGCGCTGCGATGGATGGATTGGCCAGCGTGCGCGGCAGAGAGGAAGAGACGTTTCAGAAATTGGTCCCACTTGTCGAGCAGCCTAAGGAACGACTGGCGGCCTTGCGCGCGATGCGTCGCATCCCCAAGCAGACGTGGCCCGCAGTACACGCCCCGAACCTGCTGAACGCAATCTTTGCTTACGTGGAAAGGATTCCAACCGAGGATCGGACGCAGTCCAATGTGCTCGATGCTCTCGAAATGGGCGATCACCTGGTCGGTCTGCTACCAGATGCCGATCGGCTGGCAGCTCGCAAACGCCTCCGTGAACTGGGCGTGCGGGTGGTACGGTTGGGAACGCTTTTGGAACGGATGGCCTACGATCAAGAAGTGTTGGTGGTCGAGGCGGGTAAGCCGATCGAATTCCTTTTCGAAAACTCCGATATGATGCCGCACAACTTGGTGATCGCAAAACCAGGTTCGATGGAATCGCTTGGAGAATCGGCGGAAGCGACCGCACAGGAACCAGGTGCTGCGGCGCGACACTTCGTCCCCGTCTCGGATCAAGTGCTGCTTTCCAGTCGTCTGCTGCAGCCGAATCAGCAACAGCGATTGGCCTGGGTGGCTCCCAAGGAACCAGGAGTCTATCCCTACGTCTGCACCTACCCTGGGCATTGGCGTCGGATGTTTGGAGCTCTCTATGTGGTACCGGATTTGGATCAGTATCTTGCCGATCCAGAGCGGTTCGCAGCCGATGCGGCATACCAGCCGAAAGATGGGCTGTTGAAGGACCGTCGTCCTCGCACCGAATGGAAGCTGGATGATCTGGCAGGTTCGGTGGCGACCATGCATGGAAGATCGTATGCCAGCGGCATGCAGGTGTTCCAAGTCGCCAACTGCGTCGCATGCCACAAGATGGGAGAACGAGGCGTCGCGATTGGGCCCGATCTTACGAAGCTGGAGGAATCGATGAAACCGGAGGATATCCTCAAGGATTTGCTCGATCCCTCCGCCAAAATCAACGAAAAGTACCAGAGCTATCAGATTCTTACGGAAGATGATCAGACCATCACCGGTCTGATTGTCGCCGAGGATGGGGATAGCATCGACTTGGTCGAAAACCCGCTGGCCAAGACCGAAGTCCGGACGATCGCCAAGTCGGATATCAAGATCCGAAAGGCATCCCCCGTTTCGCTCATGCCCAAAGGCCTGCTCGACAAACTGTCTCGCGATGAAATCCTTGATCTGATCGCTCTGCTGGTGGCTCGCGGGGATCCTTCGCACCCAGCCGTCCAGGCAGAGGCTCACGATCATGGTCACGACGATCATTAGCGCCTGTCGGTCCTCGCAGGCCCCGGTTGACCCCAGCCGGGGCCTTTTTTCTGCGGTGGCAATGCGGAAGGCAACGGCATCAGAAGGAGCATGGATGGATGAGACGCTTAGCGTTGGATGTTCTTTCGATGTCCCCTCGATGCGGCACACTGTGGGAGTGTGCCGGGGCGATGCGTCTTTTCTGCCTGCTTTGTTGGGTGTTCCTGATTGGTGGGCGATTATCGATCTTCGCCAACGAGCTGAGGTTGGAAGGGGTGGCGGAGGGTGTTCGTGTCGTCGAAGTGCGGAAAGTATGGGATGAAGCGCCCCACAACGCTTTTACCGATTTGGCTCACCATGACGGAACATGGGCTCTGGTCTTCCGCGAAGGTTCCCAGCATGTTTCACCCGATGGGGCCCTGCGTGTTCTGACCAGCCAGGACGGGAGGCAATGGAGGCCGGCCGCTCGAATCACGATGCCCGAAGCGGATCTTCGTGACGCGAAGATCTCGCGAACTCCCGACGGCAGATGGATGCTGACGGGAGCCGCGGCCTGGCATCCTCCATCCCAAAGCTCCCACCAGAGTTTCGTCTGGTTTTCTGACGATCTGCAGCAGTGGTCCCAGGCTTATCCCGTGGGCGATCCCGATGTATGGCTATGGCGAATCACCTGGCACCAAGGAGTTGCCTACGGAATTGGATACGGCTGTGGTTCCGATCGATTTGTTCGTCTCTATCGAAGCGAGGATGGGATCCATTTCACAACGCTGGTCGACCGTCTGCTGGAGGGAAGCTATCCCAATGAGTCATCGATCCAGTTCGATGGTCAGACGGCTTACTGTCTGCTGCGGCGAGATGAAACTCCCTTTGGTGCGATGGTAGGAAAGTCTCTGCCACCCTATACCAAATGGCAATGGAAAGACACGGAGGTGCGGATTGGTGGACCGCACTGGACGAAGAGTCCCGATGGTCGCTGGGTTGCCGCAGTCCGGCTACTAGATGGTCAAGCTCGAACCTCCTTGTGTCTGGCCGACCCGGAGGTTGGATCGTTGCGAGAGGTCTGCCGGTTGCCGTCGGGTGGGGATACCAGTTATGCGGGATTGGTTTGGCAGGCCAACCGGCTGTGGGTCAGCTACTATGCGTCCCATGAAGGGAAATCGGCGATTTACCTAGCAGAAGTCGAGGTCGATCCAGAGGTGCTCGATGTGGGAAGCCGGCGTGAATTGCTGATCGATCGTGTTTTTGAGGATCGCATTCAAGGATGCCAGTTGATGATGCATCCTCCCTCTCGTATCGATGAGTTGCCAGGCCTCGCCGGGTCGATGGAGTATGGTACGGTGGTTCGGGATGGGGCAGTATGGCACCTCTTCTCACGCGATGGCAGAGGGGCAAAATTCGATGGGGATGTGACCGAAGTCACCCGATACTGGCGCAGCGAGGATGGGTTGCATTGGACCGCGCCCAAGTTGGGATTGGTCGAGCTAGATGGCAGCAAGGAAAACAATGTCATCTTGCAGGAAGCGCCCTTCTGCCACAATTTTTCCCCGTTCCTCGATGAGCGTCCCGGCGTCCCGGACGAAGAAAGATGGAAGGCTTTGGGCGGAACGGTCAAGACGGGGCTTTTTGCATTTGCTTCGGCCGATGGAATTCACTGGAAGAAATGGAAAGATTTTCCGGTGATTCAATACAGCAAAGAGTATGCATTTGACTCTCAGAACGTCGCATTCTGGTCGGAAAGCGAGCGGCAGTATGTCTGCTATTTCCGCCACTTCCTCGACAAAAAACTGCGATCGGTCTGCAGGACGACCTCGAAGGATTTTGAGCAGTGGAGTGAGCCGGTTCCCATGCGCCCGAATCTGCCTGAAGAGCATCTTTACACCAGCATGACTCACCCGTATTTTCGCGCTCCGCATATCTACTTGGCGACGCCAACACGCTTTTTCGGCGACCGCGGTGATTCCACCGATATTCTGCTGATGACCGCGCGAGGTTCACAGTCCTTCGACCGAACTTTTCGCGATGCCTTCCTGAGACCTGGTCTGGATCCGGCTCGCTGGGGAAACCGATCCAATTACGCAGCTTGGCATGTAGTGCCGGTTGATGAGCAAACGATGGCGCTTTATCTGACTCCTTTCCGGCGCGCTTTGTGGCGGGTCGACGGCATGACGTCACTGCATGCAGGAGCGGACGAGGGGATGTATCGGACTCGGCTGTTCCGTTATCAGGGCAGTCGACTGGAACTGAACGCGGAGACAAGTGCTGGAGGTGAGATCCTGGTGGAACTTGAGGATGACCAGGGGCAGCCGCTACCGGGTTGTTCGTTCGCCGACTGTCAGCCTCTTGTCGGCTCAAAGATCGCTTGGCAAGTCGAATGGAAGGGAGGCGTTCGCCTTGAGCAATGGGCCGGGAAACCAGTTCGGATGGCAGTGCGTCTTCGCGAAGCTGATCTGTATTCCTGGAAGTTCAGTCCAGCGGAGGAGTGAGCGATGGGATGCGATGCGGGTTGGGTTGCAAAGCCGGAGCGGAGATTCCTGGCGTTGGTGATCCTGGCGTCGTTGTCGCTTTTGGGATCTTCGCGATGTGGGGCTGGCGAGTCACCCGAGTTCCTTCGCGACGTGCGACCCATCCTGAAGGAACGCTGCTTTGCCTGCCATGGGGCTTTGCAGCAGCAGGCAAGTCTCCGCGTCGACTCGCTGGCCTCTCTGCACCAGGGAGGCGATTCGGGAGCGGCCATCGATCGGCAGTCCCCTGAGTCGAGCCGCATTTTGGAGAGAATTGCGGCCGAAGAGCCATCGCTGCGAATGCCTCCGGAAGGACAGCCACTCACCTCCCAGCAACTGCAGACGATCCGCGCTTGGCTAGTCGGTGGCGCGATGATCCGAGGGGAGGATCGCCCGGAACCATCGCCACAGGAGCATTGGGCCTTTCAGAAGCCAGTTCGCCAGCCAACTCCCAACGTGACTACCGACGTCGACCAACCGCTAGATGCCTGGATTGCGGACAAAGCGGCCAGGGAGGGGGTGGAGCTGAGCGGTTCGGTCGCCAAGGAGGGGTGGATCCGCCGTGTCTTCATCGATCTGACTGGATTGCCTCCGTCGTGGGAGGAAGTTGAAGCATTTGTATCGGATGACTCACCAGACGCTTCGGAGCGTGTGGTCGATCGATTGCTGGCCTCCCCCGCCTACGGACAGCGATGGGGAAGGCACTGGATGGATGTGTGGCGCTACAGCGACTGGTTTGGCCGACGTCACGTACCAGATGTCTGGAACAGTGCACCGCAGATCTGGCGATGGCGTGATTGGATCGTTGATTCGCTGAACCAGGATCGGGGCTACGATCAGATGGTTCAGGCGATGCTAGCGGCCGATGAGCTGTTTCCTGGAGACCGAAAACAGGCGATCGCCACAGGCTACTTGATTCGCAACTGGTATGCACTCAATCCAAACGACTGGATGCGGAGCAATGTCGAGCATGCGAGCAAAGCATTTTTGGGACTGACGGTGCATTGCGCACATTGTCATGACCACAAATACGATCCGATCACTCAAGAAGACTACTTTCGGATGCGAGCCTTTTTTGAACCGCTTGGAGTCCGGCAGGATCCTGTTCCGGGACAGGAGGATCCAGGGCCTTTTCAGGAATATGCCTACAGTGAGCTTCGGAAGGTGCAGAGGCTTGGGAGTGTGCAGGTCTTTGATAAGACGCTCGATGCCAAAACGTGGCTCTACCTGGGCGGAGATGAACGTCAGCGAGATACAAAGCGGTCGCCGATCGAACCTGGGGTTCCGCGTTTCCTGGAAGGGATAGGGACGCCAGCGATCGGCTGGCTACCGTTGCCGCTGACAGCCCGGCAACCGGAACTGCATCCTGATTGGGTTGCTTTTCGTGACGAACAGTTGTTGAAACAACAATTGGCTGCAGAGACGGATTTGGCTCAGGCCGTTATGGTACCTGAGGATCCCGCCACGGTCGCAGCCTGGCAGCAGGCGCAGATGGAGTTGGAGTTGGCTCGGCAGCAACTGGGAACCGACCCTAAGTGGCGTCCCATTGAAGGGGCTCAGTCCCTTCTCCTGGATGCTACCAAGGGACGAAGGACGCTGCAGCAGAGTCTGCTGGATGCGGCGCCGCTGGGCGAGGATGGCTTTCTGGAATTCTCTCTTCGTCTCTATTCCTCCAAGCACTTCAATGTGCAATTGGCTCGCGACCGCACGCAAGGTGCTACGGCCACCTTTGTCGGCTTTGAGGATGGAAAGATACTCGCCTATCATCCAGGTGGCTTCGTCGAACATACCGTGGCAAACTTTTCCTTTGCTCCCGGAATCGGTCTTCGCGTGCGGATTGACTTTCGACCGAAAATAGATCAGGCGCTGCTGAGTGTGTGGTCGCTGGAAGATGGAGCCGCATTGGTGCAGGGGCATCTGATCGCGTGGAACGGATTCGATCCGGCTGGTCATCCCAATCAGGGACTGTTTATCGATGCCAGGCCAGGTGCTCGAGTTACGATCGACCGATGGACTTTGGACCTAGGATCCCCAGCCACACCAGCGTTGAGCAGTCGCGGATTGCGCCGCCGTTGGAGCGACGACTTCGAAATCGAAAAATGGAACGCGGGAGCGGATCTTGTCGGACGCGATGGGTGGGAGACTACTGGGTTCAGTCAGCCCGGCGGGGTTTCCAGGATGGTGACGGAAGTGGAAGGGGAGACGCTTCTGGCTCTGCAGGAACGGGTGGAGGAACTGAAACGTCGGGCTCTGTTACCTCGATGGCAAACGGAGGTTCTCCAGGCCAAAGTAGAGGCGGCCGGCGCTCAACGGGAATCCTGGAGCTTGATTGTCCAGGCAGAGCGACTTCGCGATGATTCCAGCTGCGCACCTGCCGATCGAGAAGATGCCTTGCAGAAGGCGATCCAGGCGTACCGAAGATACGAGTCTTCCGCAGCCGCTAGCCAGATTTTGGCTGCCCAAATCGATTGGGCAAAAGCCGAGGCTCTTGCCGCCGACGATGCCAATCGAGCCAAGGGGATCGAGGCAGCATCGAAGCGGTACCAAGAAGCGATTGCCAGGCAGGGAAACGCCGAAAAGATTCAAACGCTGCCAACATGGCAGCGGAACTATCCCGCGACCAGCAGCGGCCGACGTAGGTCACTGGCTCTATGGATCACCGATCGCAATCATCCGCTCACCGCTCGCGTTGCGGTCAACCATCAGTGGCTGCGGCATTTTGGGAGTCCACTGGTCGGCTCAGTCGCCGACTTCGGCCGGCAAGGAAAGGCTCCTACACACCCCGAACTACTCGATGGCTTGGCGGTCGATTGGATGGACGCTGGCTGGAGTATGAAGCAATTGCACCGCTGGATCGTTACCTCTCAGTCCTATCGTCGGGCAGTGCAGCCCGAGTCGCATGAAGCACTGCAGAAGGATCCAGAAAACCGATGGTTGGGGCGGATGAATCCAGTTCGCATGGAAGCCGAAGTGGTGCGGGATGGCATCCTGGCGTTGGCTGGGCAGTTGGATGTGACGATGGGAGGGCAGGAACTTGAAAATGATCAGTCGATGACCACCTATCGAAGATCGCTGTACTACAGCTGCCATCCGGAGACCGACGGCAAAAGTGAATTGGGAGGCCTGTTCGATGCCCCGGAAGCGATGGAGTGTTATCGACGCACCGAAACGGTGATACCTCAGCAGGCATTGGCTTTGACCAACAGCGACTGGGTGCATCGGATGAGCCAGCAGATGGCTTTGAGGATTGCCAGTCAGCTTCCTGATGAGGGGAGAGCCGATCGGACGTGGGTGACGGCCATCTTTCAGCACGTTCTCGGCCGCGACCCGACCGAACAGGAATTGGTCCGCTGCGAAGAATATCTGCGAAGCGAAACGGCTGGACTGGAGACGAATGCGACGGAACCGTTGATGGCCAGGGCCAGTGTGGTGCGAGCCATTTGGAATCATCATCATTGGATCACCAGACCATGACCAATCGAGCCGAATGGGATCGAATGTGTGGCTGTGGCGAGCGGATGGCGGGTCGCTCGCGTCGCGCTCTTTTTGCTGATTGGGCTTGGGGTGCGGCTGGGCTTGCTGCCGGATGTCTAGCCCAGCAAGAAAATGCCGTGGGCTTTGGAGCACTGGATCCTACACGCGAACATTCCGTCCGATCCGCCGCCAAAGCAGATTCGGTTCTCTGGATCTTTCTCTCGGGAGGCTACAGCCACCTGGAGACTTTCGATCCCAAGCCAGCTTTGAATCGGCACGCTGGAAAGACCTTCGATCAAACCCCCTTCGAGAATCCAGTTGAGTCGCCGCTGCATCGCAAACGCTTTCGTTCCGTACCGGCTGATGAAATCAACGTGCGGGATGTCTACCCGACGATCTATCCGATGCAAGTGGGGTGGAGGAAGTGGGGGCAGAGCGGTATCGAAGTGACCAATTGGCTGCCGAATCTCGCCGGGCAAGTCGATGAACTTTGCATCATCCGCAACATGTGGACCACCGATAACGACCATGCCGCCGAAAACCAGATCCATACCGGGCGGCATCGGCTGGATGAGACGCAGCCTTCGATCGGATCGTGGATCCACTATGGCCTGGGTTCAATTCATGAAGATCTGCCGGCCTTCGTCGTCCTGGGTGGTCCCACACGGTCCGATACGCGCGCCTCGATCGATTCCTACTATCTGGGGCCAGAGCATGCCGGGGTTCCCCTGTCGATCGACCCAGCCAATCCCCTGCCCTTCGGCAGTCGACATCCCTCGCAGACACTTCAATCGCAGGCAAACGAATACCAGTTGATTGGAGACCTCAATCGCTTGGCCGCCGTGGAGTATCCCGAGGACGAAAGACTTCGCGCCAGGATACGCGCCTACGAACTGGCGTATCGGATGCAGCGGGCTGTTCCGGAGGCGGTCGACTTTCGAACGGAAACCTCAGCGACCCGGGCCATGTACGGTCTGGATGCGGATGCGACGCGGCCAGCTGGAGAAAGGTTGCTGGCGGCGCGCCGATTGATCGAAAGAGGAGTCCGTTTTGTGCAGGTTTTTCCCTCGGCTTACGGGGTCTGGGATTCCCACCAGAAGTTGAAGGAGAATCACGAGCGACTGTGCGGAACGATCGATCAACCGGTGGCTGGATTGATTCAGGACATGAAGCAGCGAGGCTTGCTGGAACGAACGGTGGTGGTCTTCTGTACCGAATTTGGTCGGACCCCAGGCTTGGAACTGCGCAACGGCGGGAAGGATGGACGCGATCACCACCCCAATGGTTTCTCCATTTGGCTTGCGGGGGCAGGTATTCGGAAAGGAGTGGTCCATGGGGAAACCGATGAGCTAGGCTACCATGCATTGGGAGAAGGACACTACGTCACCGATCTGCATGCGACGCTGCTCCATCTGCTGGGGGTCGACTTTCGCAGCCTGGAACTGCCCAGCCGCAAACGCCTGGAGATCGATCACGGCCGCGTGATACAGGATATTCTGAGCTGACGGAAAGCAACATGCTGCTGGCATGGTGTCCCTGGCAAACTCCCGCTGTTGTTATCTCTGCGGAAGCGACCGACCGTGATCGGGAATGAACGAGTCACCTACGCCAAGTAGCTCAGCCGGGAAGATACCCCTGGAATCGAATCAACGGTTCCGGTCCCTCCTGATAGGCAGGAGGTGGCGGACTGAGCCACTGCCGGACCTGATCCTTGATGGCGAAGGCAAAGAAATGGTTCCCCTTGGGATTGTAATGGCCGATGTAGTAGCGATCGACATACTCCTTAGCGGTCAATTTGAATGTGTCGTACTCTGATACATGCGCTGGCAGGCTATCCACGAAGAGGATTCCCTTGGCATCCAGATGGCTCCGAAAAATGCTGGGATGCCAGTCGACGTGATCGGGATCGTCGAATGAACTACGGTTGCATGCGTGCCAGACCGATCCGATTGGATAGCTGAGCAGGATCAACAGTTTGCGATCCTGCTGCTGGCAGAAGGCATGGAGCCGGTCGATGACGCGCATGCCAACGCGAATGGCGTATCCATGAAGGATCTGATTGGCGGTGGATCGCACCTTCTCTTCGCGGTCGATCGCCTGAATCGCAACGCCTGCAAGTGAAGCGGTCGCAGCGAAAATCTCCGAATCGAAGATCTTGCCGGTGTTTTGAGCGAACAAAAGCTGCGCGATCTCGTCTTTGCTGAAGGTGTCGACGAGAAAATCGAGATCTCCTAACTGCTGTAGCGACTGCTCGGTTGGACAGAGATTCGGTTTTTCGATTAGCTCTCCATTTGGATTCAGTCGAGCATAAACCCATGGATTGGCGTGAAACATCGTTCCCGACATCGATTCAAGTACGTTTGCCGGAAACGAAAGCCATCGCCAAGCATAAATACTCCGCAGATGATCATCCCCCCAGATATTGAAGATCAGGTACTTTGCCTGTGTGTCGCCCTGTTCGACATCGATCAGCCGCCGATAGGCCTGGTAAACTCCGAAACCACCGACCCCAAAGTTTCGAATCGGTTCGCAGAAGTGCGCAGCCAGGACTTCCTGCCATGTTTCCCCATCGCTGACTTGGTGCCCCTGTGTGAAGCTGTCTCCGTAGGTGTGGATGCGGCAGGGTTGATCGGCGAAGTGGAGCTGTTTTCGCTGTCCTGTAGCTTCGTAGCGAGCCAGCGTGTGGCAACCATCGACACCATCGCGAACGAAGGCATTGCGCAAGAGGTAACCGAAGGTAGGGTCGAAGCGAGCCCACACTTTTGCCGTGGGATCGAGGAACAGCTCAAGCGTATCCGGTTGTACGACGTGCGGGCGAAGCCATTCGCGGAAGCTATCGATGGGCGACGAGCCGGCACCGAACACGCTCGATGCCGACAGCGCTACGGGGAGTGCACCGAGAAATTCTCGGCGATTCGGCGTCGGGAGGTCTGCTGCCATCGTTCGTTTCTTTCTGTTCCAAGGTAGAGAATTCATACCAGACGGATTGGATCTGCTCATCGCCATCTTCAAGATCGCAGATCTGTAGCCGCCTCCCCTTTATAATGCTGGAGTGAGTCGGTGTTGTTGCTTGCGGTTCCAGATATTGAATCGAACTGGTGGATGGCGTGTCGAGCGGGGGACAGCATGGAAAGCGATTGCCGTTGGAGTTGGGCTGGGTTGTCGCTGGCGATCGTATCGGCCGTCGCTCTGCATCCCGCATTTTGCCACCCTCCTAAGGAAAAAGAGCCGAAAACAACCAAAGCCAAAGTCGATGGATCCGAAGAGGCTGCCAAAAGGCCGGCTTCGTCTGAGGGTTCATCCAGCCCAGGGGAAACCAACCCAGAGAAAAACATCGCAGAGAATAACCGTCCAGAAAACTCCCAAGGGGGGGTGGGGGCCAGTGAGGCCGATCGCCAAGTGGCCTATTTCGAGTTCGAGTATCTGTCGGAACTTGCCAAGCGATTTCCTACACGTCATCAGGCAGAGGTAGTTCGGCAGTTGATCGATGAGCATCGGCTGGCGACAGGGGCGCCAGCGGCACCATCGGTCGCTCAGTTGCAGCAGCGTCGAGCATCGCTGCATGAGGCGATTGGGAAGCGGATCCCCACGGTTTCTGCCGTATGGGATGGAAAACGGATTCAGTGGGAGCCATCCCCGCCGAAGTTGCCTGTTGCTGAAGGGATGGCGCGTCCGGTCACGATGGTGATTCGCAATGCGACTGAGGCACCTTTAGCAGTTCAAGTGGTCACGGAAGAACCGTCTCCCTCGTTTACCATTCTTCCGGGGCTCAGCCAGCCGATGCTCCTCTCGATACCCTCGGCGGTTGCCACTGCGAAAATCGATCTGCGGCTGGGAGAGAAAAATCAATCTCTGGATATCCCAGTGAAGGCCATTCCCCCAGCCAAGCTTGTGGGGAAACTCATCGATGGAGATTCCCAGACTCCGACGGTAGGGCGGGTTTGGGTAGAAGGAAGTGATGGGGTGCTGCGAATCGCAGGGCCCTTTGCGGGGCATTCCAGCTTTCAGGAAAAACCGATCCTGGAAATTACGGCAGGACGCATGGCTGCGGTTCCGTTTTTTTACGCAGATGGCGAGTTTGAAGTCCAGGTGCCTGCTGGGAATGTGCATTTGAGTCTGGAGCGGGGCTTTGAGCATGCGATCGGTCGTACGGAGCTGGAAGTCCGACCTGGGGAGACTTGTCCAGTCCAACTGGAATCGCATCGATCGATCGATTTGAAAAAGCGAGGTTGGGTCAGCGGGGACACCCATATTCACTGGGTGACGAATGCGTGGAATGTCGATTTGCCACTTGCCGATCTGGCGCTGGTCCAGCGAGCCGAAGACTTGCGCGTGGTGAATAATCTGACGCTGATGCACCGGACGGATGTGGATGCTTTCATCAAGCCCAGCCAGGCACCTGTGGGGCCGGTAGCAAGATTCAGCGACAACGAATACCACATCGAAATGGCAGAGGAATATCGCAATCAGAATCTCTACGGACACCTTTGCCTGCTGAATCTCCAGTGGCTGGTGCTGCCGATCGGCAGCGGGCCGCAGATCGCCGGCGACGACTCCATTGATTATCCGATCAACAAGTCGATCATCCTCGAGGCGCGCGAGCAAGGGGCGATCAGCATCGAAGCGCATGGGGTTGGGGCCAACCACGAACTGCCGCTCCATGCGGTCCATGGCCTGACCGATTCGGTCGATCAGATTGATCCCGAAGATTACTATCGATTGCTGGACTGTGGATTCCAACTGCCGCTGACCAATGGCAGCGATCACCCGGCGCGCATCGCTGGGTGTGCCAGAGCCTACGTCCAGATCGATGGGGAGTTCGACTACGAGAAGTGGATCGACGGGATTCGACGCGGCCGCACCTTCACCACCTCAGGACCATTGCTGCTGCTCTCAGTCGATGGTCAGGGGCCTGGCAGCGTGCTTGACTCGCGCGCTGGGCAGATGCACCACGTCCAATTGGAGGCGTTTTCCAGGTTTCCACTGGGGCGAGTGCAGATCCTGAGCAATGGAAAGGTGGTCAAGGAATTGGAGACGGACCAGAACCAAGTGACACTGGAATGCGTAATTCCCTCCGATTCCAGCCGATGGGTAGTCGCCCGATGCTCACGCAATGAAACCTACAATGCACTCTGGCACCCCGATATCGCTCACACTTCCGCAGTCTACCTCCATCGCGATGGGATCGCCGTCTTTCGCGAAGAGGCCTTTCGCGAGTGGATGGAAAAGATGCGATGGCACCGCCGCGATGTTCTGGCCAAGGGAAAGTTCGCGAGGGAATCTCAACGGCAGGAAGCGACCGAATACGTCGATCAGGCGATTCAAAGGTACGAACGTCTGCTGGAATGGCGCCACGGGAATCTGGATCTTTCGGTTCCAGACATTCGCAGGGATCGGTTGCTGATGCAGGCGGGGTTCGTCTCTCCCCTCGGGCACACTCCGGCATTTGTTCAAAAGTTGAAGCAAGGAAACCAGATTGGACAGCTTCGAGAGGCAGTCGAGCCATTGACGCTGCTGAAGGTTTATATCAATCCGGAATCGCGAGTGAAGCTGTCGCTGGGTAGTGTACCGAGCCAACTGGTGCAGCATCGCACCCAACGATTCCTCGTCGAGATCCATAATGAGTCGGGGATTCAGGCACCACTGCGTCTGGTGGGGTTGGATCTTGCCAAGCCAGGGCGACAGACTGCGACATGGGCATCGATCGGGATTCAGGAGCATCTTTTTTCTACGGCGCGGTTGTCTGGTGCACCGTACGAGTGGAAGATTTTGGAGTTGCGTTGCGATGAGGCGGGGGACCGGGAGTTGCATTTGGAGGCGGACGCCGGACAAGGGACGCAGGATCTTGGTTTTCGAGCCTCCGTCGACCTCCCCATTCGCTGCGTGCCTCGATGAAAGGCGGCTTCAGTCGCTCTCGCGTCGCCGCGAACCTGCAACATCCGATGCGCCAGCGGATAGAAGTGCGCTTCCTTTGGAAACCCGAATCGGAGTGACCTGGAATTCTTGTCGTTATGATCGATCTGCCGCCTGCGGTGCAGCAAAACATTCCCTGCGCTCCTGAGAACTTCCCCAGGCACTACTTTGGAAGGTGATCTGTGAGACGACGTATCCGGGTAATTGTGAATGCCGACGACTTGGGGTCCTTCCCAAAAGTAGATGCTTCCGTCTTTTCATTCATGCATGCGAACAAAGTGACTTCCGCTAGTTTGATTGCCAATGGAGGCACTTTCCCTGATGTGATCGAAAAGGTGAGGGAAATGAAGGGATACTCCTTTGGGGTTCACTTGAACCTTACCAGTTTCCGACCGCTGACGGCATCTTCGGGATTGCAGCCCTTGCTGCTGGACAACGGGGAATTCAGTCCAGATTTGGGCAGCGTGGCATCGAAAGTTCAGCTTCGCGATGTTCGCATTGCAGTCTATCGCGAATGGAGAGCCCAAGTAGCCAAGGTGATCGAAGCGGGAATTCCAGTCAGTCATTTGGATTCGCATGAGCATGTTCATACGATTCCATTTCTATTTTTTGCACTGAAAAAACTGCAGGCGGAATTCAAAATCAGGAAAGTTAGGATTGCAGCGAACGAATTTCGTCAAAACCAAAGCATCTGGAAACGCGGGATGAAGTCGGCCTGGAACTTTGGTTTGAGGCAAGTTTACAGAACCAGGACGACGCAAGGGTTCTCATCTTTTGAAGAGTTCTTCCATCGAGCGGTTCGTGGGGAGCTTCGGTACTCTATCTATGAGCTGATGGTGCACCCAGGCCCCAAAATGTATGAAGAGGAAACCGAATTGCTTCGGTCGGATTGGGAGCGACAAGTCCCCTACGAAATTCAAAAAATGAATTTCCATGAACTGTGAGGATGGGGGAGTGAATTGGGGTGCGGCATCGATCCAGGCCGATCCATCGGACCACTCTAAGGGAGTTCCAGATCGGTAGTGTCTAGGCTTTCCCGGAGGCGTAGATCCCATCGTCCCCACACTCGAGATTCGATGCGATCCTAAAGATTCTTTCGCTCGAAGCTGTGCTGGTTCGGCTTCGACTGCTTTGCAGAACCCACAACGAAGGCACAAGGCAAATGAAATCCTAGGAATGCCGGCATAAGCCAGTAACCCCTGGATGAACCGACGGAACATGCCAGGGGGGCAAAGGATTCAGATTTACAAGTTGATCAGGCTTCATCCGGAGCGCGGAAGCTTTCGACCAACGTTGGCGTGTAGTCGCACAGTTCAGAGGAACCGAAGTAGAGAGCCAATTCGCGCGCTGCCGATTCTTCGCTATCGGAAGCATGGACCAGATTCATCTGGCGCGAACTGCTAAAGTCGCCGCGAATGGTTCCGGGAGCTGCCTTCAGGCCGCTGGTGGCACCCAGCATGTCACGGACCACGCGAATCGCTTCCAATCCTTCAACTGCCAAAGCGACGATCGGGGCTGAGGTGATAAACGCTTCTAGGCCGGGGTAAAACGGCTTGCTGACATGTTCCGCGTAATGCTGCTTGGCCAGTGCCGGACTGACTCGCAGCATCTTCATACCAACGATATTTAGCCCCTTGTTTTCAAATCGACCAATCACTTCGCCCATCAGGCGGCGCTGCACGCAATCAGGCTTCAGGAGTACTAGAGTTTTCTGCATCGATTCGATCTTTCAAAGAACAGGTTTACCGGGGAATTCCAGGTGCCCACTTGCACCGGGAATGGGCGCGATCGATTGATCTTTCGGCCAGAAACGGCCATTGTGTTCCAAATCGTCCCGCTCGCAAGGGCTGCTACCAAGGAGACTTCGCAAGCGACTCTCTTTCGGGGAAGCCGTTATGGTCCCTGCTTGAGCTGCTGTGGGGGGGCTAGGAGGGGGAAATGTCCACCAGAAACCGCTGGATTGCCACCGCCAGCCAGGCTGAGGGTAGCACGGAGGATACGGCCATATAGCGTTCGATCGCCGGTTCCACCAAGATCACCAGCATGACATTTCCAAGAAGCATTCCCAAGGATAGCCAAAACAGCAACCGCAAGCCGGTCGAGGACGGCTGATACCGAAATTCCGACGATGCGTCCTCAGGTGAGCATCGATGGGTGAGGGAAGTCGGGAGTGACCTCCAAGCGATCATGACGATACCCAGCATCAAAAGTAGGCGGATTCCTGGGTTGGCCCCCACCTGCATTGCCGTACCGCGGATCCCATGGCGTCCATTGAACGCCAACCACCAGAGGTAGTCGCGCCAGTGCAATCGAATCAGTACCCGAGAGAGGGTGGTGAGTTGCTGGTTGATGTTGAGGCGACTGAGCTGTTTCTTTTCATAGATCGGGGAGGTGACTTCCCAGATCAACGGATTGTAGCGGTCCAGCATCAGCGAGAAGCGATCGTCATCGTTACGAAGGAACGTGGGATGACGGTCCCGCTGGACCAAAATCTCTTTGGCTGTCTCCTGAAGTTCTGTTGGGATACTCTTGAGATCTTTCTCCTCCATGAATTGGCCGGCGATTCCGATGACGTTGTAGCCGCCAAAGGAGACCAGTCCGAAATGTCCCACGACCATCCATCGCATCAGGCTGTAAAGCAGGAGAGGGCTCCAGCATATTGCCGCTAGTTTGCTGGCATCTCTTATCGCCCCTCGAAGTGGCTCTCGATCATTCGTCCAGCGCCACCACGCGATCACCAGCGGCCACAATACGAGCAGGAAAAGGAAGGCAGGCCGGATCAGAATCGTCGCAAAGGTCAGGCACGCTACCGTCCATAACCAACCACCGGTCCAGCCCGATTGCCTACGTCGTAACGATTCCATCATCGCTGCTGTCGACATCAGTGCCGTCGACATCGCCAGCGTGTCACTGATGACCACGCGGGACCAAAAATGGAGAAATGGATGGTTTCCCAGTGCGATCGCCACAGCGAGAAGTGAATACCGATCGATCCCCCAGAGGCTCATGGTTGCCAGCAGGCAGCCAACGGCCGCCAGCCAGATCGTGCCATGAATCCAGGGCACCCAGTCAAGAGATCCAAGCGACTCCATGAGGTCCAAGAACAGCGGATAGCCAGGAGTCCTGAAATCTTGCAGCATCAGAGCCAGGGAGGAGGTCGGAGACTCCAGGTAACTCTTCGTATCGATTTCAATCTGCGTCTCCATACGCCCGCAAAGCCCCGAGAGGGTCAGGAAGCTGGTCGCTAGGCCGATGTACAGGAGAGTACCTTTGCGAGATGGAATCCGACGCTCGGAGAAGGATGGCTGGGGCGCGTGCATGAGGGACCTTCCAACCATTAGGGCGTGTTCAATTGCTGCCAGCGCAGATGGGATTGAGGGGGGAGCGGTCGACGCATTTGCCAAGAATTGGAATCGAACCAGCGATGCCACCACTGCGCCAGGCTGAGCAGAGCAAAGAGCCTATAGCCATGATCGATGATTCCGCTTCGATGCTCATCCTGCCAACGTT